>Ga0105240_10000535_pt1 | contig 70216 bp, 70 predicted proteins | sample KBSC54metaG_FD_80426 | JGI IMG/M metagenome (GOLD analysis project Ga0105240, IMG submission 80426) | Corn rhizosphere microbial communities from Kellogg Biological Station, Michigan, USA - KBS C5-4 metaG | ecosystem: Host-associated > Plants > Roots > Rhizosphere > Soil | place: Michigan, USA...
CCGGGAAGGCCGTGGCGATGAACGGTTTGTCGCCGATCTCGACGATCATGGGCCCGTGGCCGGTCCGCAGGTCAGATTTCGGGCGATCAGCCGGCAGCGCGCGATGACGTGGTCGTCGAGGTCGTAGAAGGCGCCCTGCCAGGCTCCGCCGGCGCGCTCCATGAGCAGGAATCCATACCGGCCAAAGCCGAAATTCGACGCCGTCATGCCGTCCAGCGAAACGGTCTGGGCGCGGAAGCGCGGGGTGTCGCCGGATTCACCGATGTCGCCGCCGGTGCCGACGATCAGCTGGGCTGGGCGGCGTGCGCCGAACGAGAAGCTGGCGAAATGGTGGACGTGTCCGGACACCACCATCCGCACCGCCGCCAGGCTGCGCCGGCGGGCGGCGGCTTGCTGGGTGGCGTTGAGCGGCGCCTCCAGGGGGCCGATGGGGCCCAGGCGCAGCACGGGCGCGAGACCCCAGAAAGGCCGGTGGGTGATGATCCAGCCGGGGCGCGTTGCGAGCGGCAGTCTCAGGGCGTCGAGCTGAGCCCCGAAGGCGGCCACCGCGTCGGCCGGCGCGACGGTGTCGTTCGTGTCGGCGCTGTCAAGGATGTAGAGGTTGAGCCCGCCGATCGGCACGGCGTAGGGCGCCGCGATGGCCGGGCACGCGCGCGGGGCGAGCCCCGCGTCGAGCAGCAGGAACCAGCCCGCGCCGCCGCGGGCGCAGCTCTCGTGGTTGCCCCGGACCATCACCCAGGGCGCGGCCGCCAGCAGCGGAGTGGCGGGGGCGAAGAAGTCGGCGTCCCAGGTGGCCCAGTTGTCGCCCCAGGGGCTGCCCTCGCAGCCGGAGCGGCCGGCCGGGCAGGGGCTTTCGCGGTAATAGTAGTCGCCGACGTGGATGATCAGGTCCGGATGGTGGGCGGCGGCCAGGCGCGACACCTCGGCGAACGGCCAGGCCCGCGGGTCGTCCGGCGGATTGGCGCACTTCTGCACCGCCGCGCCCTTCAGCCGGCAGCCGGTGTCGCCGAAGATCAGGATCCGTTGCAGCGGACCGTGCGGCAGGGCCAGCGGGATCGCGCCGATGCTGGCGCGCACGGCGCGGGGCGGCAGCAGGGCCTGGCAGACGGTGACGGGGAACGCGGCGCCCGGGCCTGCGCGCTGGCGCATTGGCAGTGGCTTGCCATCGACCTTCATCACGGGACAGGTCCGCGCGCCGGTGATCAGCCGGGCCTCCACGCCGCGTCCGCTGAGCTGGACCCAGGCGCGCTCCGCGACCGGCGGCGGTGGGGCGGGCGCGGGCTCGCTACGGCAGGCCGCCGTCGCGCAAAGCGCCAGCGCCAGCGCCAGTGCGGCTTGCAAGGGGCGACGCAGCGTGCCTCGAACCGAAAACGCCATGCGTTCCACTAACGACTTAGCTTGGACAGGTCGAAGGCCACCAGCCCGGGCGCTTCCCTGAGACGTTCCGCGAGGATTGGCAAGCCGGCCTCGTTGCGGGTGGCGAGGATCGCCCGGAACTGAAACAGCTCGCCCCCCTGCACGAGCGTGTAGCTCGCATCCTGCAGCCGCACCTGGCTGCGATCGAGGAAGTCCTCCAGCGCCGCCTCCGTGGGAGCCTCGCTGGCGCGGAAAGTGAAGGTGGCCAGCGCGTAGGCCTTGTGCGGCAGCACGTCCTCGAGCCAGCGCATGCCGACCAAGGTCAGCAGCATCGCCGCCGTCATCAGCGCACCTGGCAGCAGCATGTGAAGGCCGAACAACATGCCCGTCGCAGCGGTCGCCCAGATGCAGGCGGCTGTTGTCAGGCCCTGGACGCTGACGCCCTCCTTGAAGATCACGCCCGCGCCCAGGAATCCGACCCCGGCCATGACGCCCTGGCCGATGCGCGTCGGATCGAGCCGCATCGTGCCGCCCGGGAAACCCGCAACGAACAGCGGCTGCGTGCTGATCGCCATGGCGGCGGCGGCGGCCAGGGCAACCAGCACATGGGTGCGCAGTCCCGCGGCCCGGCCGTTGTAGCTGCGCTCAGCGCCGATCAGGACGCCTGCCCCGAGCGCGCAGCCGAGATCGATCGCGAACAACGCCAGGATCTGACTCATCGGACGTGACTGTGGGCCCGATCGTGGTCATCGTGAAGCCCGTGGCAGCAGCGCTGAGGCGTCGATGAGCGCACGCGAACCCGTCCTGAAGCCGGTCCGGATCGACGAACTGCGTCCGACGCAGATCACGGTCGGGTTCCGCGAGGTGGAGGAGAAGCGCGCGGACTGGCGCAGGCGCCCAGGCGAGGAGGCCGGCGTGTTCCTGGGGCGGCACATGGCGCCGGTCGTTCTCGGCCCCAAGGGCAGGCCCTACCTGATCGATCACCACCACCTGGTGCTGGCCCTGCATCTGGAAGGCTGCGAGCACGTGCTGACCACCATGCTGGCGGACCTGAGCGGCCTGTCGCAAGCCGTGTTCTGGACATTCCTGGACAACCGCGGCTGGTGCCACCCGTTCGGGACCGACGGGCGCTGGCGCATCTATGACGAGATACCGACCCGCGTGGGCAAACTGGTCGATGACCCCTACCGCAGCCTGGCTGGCGCGGTGCGACGCGCCGGCGGCTTCGCCAAGGACGCCGCGCCCTTCAGCGAGTTCATGTGGGCCGACTTCCTGCGCGGCCGGGTGCGGCGCAAGGAGATCGAGGATCATTTCCCGCGGGCCGTCGACAAGAGCCTGAAGCTCGCCCGAAGTGCGGCGGCGAGCTACCTGCCCGGCTGGTGCGGGCCGCAGGGCTGAGCCGCTCAGCGAGGGTCGGTCAGGTCGATCCAGGCCGGCGCATGGTCGCTGGAGTGCTCCTTGGCCCGATAGGCCCGGTCCACGCCGGCCGCCTTCAGCCGAGGCGCGATGGTCGGGCTCAGCAGCAGATGATCAAGGCGCAGGCCGGCGTCGCGGGCGAACCGGTTCCGGAAGTAGTCCCAGAAGGTGTAGATCCGCTCGCCTGGATGCAGGGCGCGGATCGCGTCGGTCCAGCCCTGGGCGAGCAGACGGTGGTAGGCGTCCCGCACCTCCGGCCGGAACAGTGCGTCGCCCTGCCAGCGCTCGGGCGCGTACACATCCAGGTCGGTGGGCATGACGTTGTAGTCGCCCGCCAGGACCACCGGCGCACCGGTTTCCAGCAGCTCGGCGGCGTGGCCGATCAGCCGCTCGAACCATCGCAGCTTGAAGTCGAACTTCGGTCCGGGGGCCGGATTGCCGTTGGGCAGGTAGAGGCAGCCGACCAGCACCCCGCGGACGGCCGCCTCGAGGTAGCGGCTGTGGGTGTCGTCCGCGCCGTCGGGCAGGCCTCGGCGGGTCTCCACCGGGTCGTAGTCTCGGGCCAGGATGGCGACGCCGTTCCAGCTCTTTTGGCCGTGCCAGATCGCGCCGTAGCCGGCGGCATGGATGGCGGCGGCGGGGAACTTCTCGTCGGGCGCCTTCAACTCCTGCAGGCAGACGATGTCGGGCCGGGTCTCCTCCAGCCAGGCGAGAAGGTTGGGCAGTCGGCCGTTGACGCCGTTCACGTTGTAGGTGGCGATGCGCATGGCGACTGAACGCTGAGCCCATAGCTGCGTTTCAGGCAAGACAGTGGAGGTTGCGAATGACCGCGGACGAAAAGCTTGAACAGCTGGAAAAGCGCCTGAAGGATGATCGCGAGGCCGAGGAGGCGCTCGAAGTCGAGATCGACGAGGCTGACCGCAAGATCAATCCGCCGCCGGTGAAGCCCGATCATCCGAACCGCGACGGTGGGGTTTTCTAGTCGCGGCAAGCGACATTTGAGCTTGTCGGCCAGGCGCCGGCCGCCCGAGTGTGTCCCGGGGTTTGACGGGAGGATCATCGATGGCGGTGCGGCATCTGGCAACCGAGGTGCGCTGGCAGGACCGACGCTTCAGCGTGCCGCTGGAGCGTATCCTGCTCTCGGAGGAGCTGGGCTATGACGCGGTGTTTACGGCCGAGGGCCACGGCTCGGACGCGCTGACGCCGCTGGGGCTGATCGCGGGCCGCACGAAGCGTTTGAAGCTGGGCACGCGCATCCTGCAGGTTCCCGGCCGGCCGCCCGTCACCGCGGCGCGCGCGCTGATGACGCTCGAACACATGGCCGGGCCCGGACGCGTGATCGCAGGGCTGGGCAGCGCCTCGCCGGCGACGAGCGAAGGGCTGGCCGGCCAGCCCTGGGGCAACCCGACGGCCAAGATGCGCGACTATGTGGCGATCCTGCGCAAGGCATTCCGGGGTGAGCCTCTGGAGCACCAGGGCGCTGCGATCAGCGTGCCGGCGAAGGGGAGCGCTGTGGCGCCGGCGACGGTGGCGCTGGAGCCGACGCCGGACATCCCGATCATCGTCGCCGCGTCGGGGCCGGCGATCACCCGGCTGGCGGCCGAGGTGGGCGACTGCTGGATGCCGTCGTTCTTCGCGCCCGGCATGATGGCGCCCTTGCGGCCGCTGCTGGAGCAGGGGTTCGCCAGGGGTGGCGTCGGCGCGGAGAGGCGTCAGTCATTCGAGATCTGGGGCCACGCCGACATGCTGGTCGACGACGATGTGCGCGCGGCCATGCGGCCGTTCAAGGAATACGCTGTGCAGTGGGCGGCCATGCAGCGCCAGTTCATGATCGCCCGCGGCTATCCCGACCTCGCGGATCGGCTTGCCGAGCTGACGACTGCCGGGCGCGCCGCCGAGGCGGTGGACGCGGTGCCCGACGAGTATGTGGACGACGGCTGGCTGGTGGGCCCGCCCGCCCGGATCCGCGAACGGGCGCGCCGCTGGCTGGACAGCGAGCTGACCGGCCTGATCGTCCGCTATGGTCCGCAGGTTGGCGCCGACCGCTCCAACGCGCCAGAGAACCTGGAAGCGTTCCGGGCCGTAGCGCAGGCGGCGGGGCGAGCCTGACGGCCCGCCCCGTTCCTAGTCGTGCTTGTCGTCGCCCTTATGGTCGCCGTGATTGCCATGCCCGCCGCCTGACGCGCCGTGCTGGGGCTGGCCGCCCGGGTGCGGCGGCCTGGCCGGTGGCGGGGGAGGAGGTGGCGGCGGCGACGCCGGCGGGGCGTGTGGCTGCCCGGGCGGCGGCGCGGCGTGACCGTGGCCAGCTCCAGCCCCGCCTGGGCGGGGCCCATGCTCCCCATGCGTCGCCGGAGGTGGCGGAGGCGGAGGCGGCGGAGGCGGCGACGCAGGCGCGTGCGGTGTCTCGCTGCGCGGCGGACCGTGAGCCCCGTGATTCCCGCCCTGGCCGTGATCCCCGCCGCCGCGGGGCGGGCCGGCCTCGTGGCGCGGCGGAGGTGGCGGCGAGGCTGGAGGCGGGGGCGGTGAGACCGGATGCGGGATCGGTGCGGGCGGGGGTTGCGGCCCCCCCGGCGCTCCATGGTCGCGGCCGCGATCGGGGCCGCCGCGATCCTGTTCGCGGTCGCGACCGCTGGGTCCCTGTGGCCCAGGCAGCGGTGGTCCCGGGGGCGGCCCGGGCGGAGCGCTTGCGACGGGCGGCAGCGGCCGGGGTCCGACCTGCGAAGGCCCGGCCGGCGGGCCAGCGCGGGTTTCGGCGCGGCGCGCAGCCTCCCAGTCGCGGTCGGCGCGCTGGTGGTCGCCAGCCGCCGCCGCCGCGCGCGCGGCCTGCGCCTCGCGGCGGTAGTGCTCGGCGGCCCACTGCGCCTGCTCGGTCTGCTGCTGGCTGGTGTGGTAGGCGCTCCATTCGGCGTCGGCGGCCCGGGCGGCGCGCCAGCGTTCGCGCTCTGAGTCCATCGCCGCCTGCCGGACCTGCCACTGTGCCTGAGCCACGGCCCGGCGCTGCCGCTCGAGCGCCGCCTTGCGGATGGCGGTGGCGCGGGCGAGGTAGCGTCCCGCCACGTCGGCGCGCTGCTCGACATAGCGCGGGTCCATGATCCGGCCGCGGCTGTCGTAGACGGTGACGAGGAAGCCGTTGGCGTAGCCATAGCTGTAGTCGGGCTCCTCCACGAAGTAGGGGGTCGGCGCCCCGGGTTCGTAGAAGTAGTAGCGGTAGCCGCCCCCGGGCAGCGGCTCGGCGACGCGCATGGCGTCGTCGTCGCTGCGCCACACCCACGGATATTCGCCGTCGCCGTAGTCGAACGCATAGTCCGGCGGCGCGTCGCCATAGGCCATGGCCATGGCGTAGGCGCGCTCGGCGTAGGCATAGCGCTCCCGCGGGTCGGCGACGCTGCGCGTCGGCGCGGGCGGTGCGGCGGGCAGGGCATCGGCCGCCGGCGCGAGGGCCGCAGGCGGCGGCGCCTCGTTGCTCAACGGCAGCGCAGCCACCGGCGGCGGGGCGCCGGTGGGGGACTGGGCGGCGTTCGGTTTGCAGGCCGCGAGCGCGGCGATGGCGGCGGTGAGCGCGAAAACGGACGCGCCGGCTCTGAGGGCTTTGCTCCGGGTCATTGGACGATCCTTGAGTCTGGCGGCGCGCTGGCGCGATCCGCGGGATGTGTGGAGCCTGCCGTACGGCGCATGAACCCTGCTGGAACGCCCCGCTCGGGGTTCTGTTCAGGTTGCCGTCAGTGGCCGCCGGACAGAGGGCCGGACATGGGTCGCGGTTTCGGCGCCAGCCAGATCGCGGCGGCGGCGATCGCGAACGCCACCGTCGTCAGCATGAACATCTGGTCGGTAGCGACCATGACCGCCTGGCCCTGGGTCATGTTGTCGACCTGGGTCAGGGCCTGCTCCGGGCTCATCCCGGCGGCCTGCATCGTGCTGAGCGTCTCGGCCGGGTTCAGGCGGTCGGCCAGCACCGAGTGCACACTGTTGCTGGTGTTGTCCCAGAGCGTCGTGATGATCGACGTGCCGAACGCCGCCGAAGTGGTGCGCAGGAAGTTGGAGAGGCCGGCGGCGGAGGCGGTCTCGCTGGGGAGCACCGACGACAACGCCAGCTGGTTGGTGGGGATGAAGAAGAACGGCATCGCCACGCCCTGGGCGATGAAGGGCAGGGCGATGTACCAGAAGTTGGCGTTGCTCGCGAGCTGGGTCCGGTAGAGGGCGATGGCGCCCATCCAGAGCACCCCGAAGGTGACCAGGGAGCGGGCGTCGAACCTGCCCATGAGCTTGGCCACGATCGGCGACAGCACCACGGCCAGCACGCCGTTGAACGCGGTGGCGTAGCCGGCCCAGGTGGCGGTGTAGCCCATGTTGGTCTGCAGCCAGAGCGGGATCAGCACCACGCTGGCGAAGAAGGTGCCGAAGGTGATGCTGATGGTGATCACGGCGCTGGCGAAGCCCCGGTGTCGGAAGACCCGCAGGTCTACGATCGGGTTGGGATCGGTGAGCTCCCAGATCAGGAAGGCGATGAACCCGATGACCGCCATAACGGCCAGCGAGACGATCACGGGCGAGTCGAACCAGTCGAGCTCCTTGCCCTTGTCGAGCATGATCTGCAGAGAGCCCACGAACAGCACCAGTAGCCCCAGACCCACCAGGTCGACCCGCTTGCGCTCGGTGGTCGTCTCCTGGTCGGCCAGCATCCGCCAGCCGAAGAAGGCCACGAAGGCCACCACCGGGACGTTGATGTAGAAGATCCACGGCCAGCCGATGCCGTCGCACAGGGTCCCGCCCAGTATCGGTCCGGCGATGGGCGCCACAACCGTGGTCATCGACCAGAGGCCCATGGCGCCGGCGCGCTGCTGCGGCGGGAAGATCTTCATCAGCAGGGTCTGGGACATCGGCATGATTGGCCCGCCGCAGAGACCCTGCATCACCCGGAACAGCACCAGGAAGCCCAGCGACGGCGCGATGCCGCAAAGCGCCGAGCAGACGCCGAAGCCGAGCAGGCCGAGGACGAACATCCGCACCACCCCGAAGCGGGCAGCCAGCCAGCCGGTGAGCGGCACCACGATCGCCTCGGCCACCGAGTAGGAGGTGATCACCCAGGTGCCCTGTTGCGGCGAGACCGCGAGGCCGCCGGCGATGTTGGGCACCGAGACGTTGGCGATGGTCAGGTCGAGCACCACCATGAAGTTGCTCAGCGCCAGCAGGAGACCGGCGAAGGCCAGCCGTCCGCCGGTCAGCGGCGCCGGTTCGGCGGCGGCGTTCGCGTAGGTCGCGGCCATGGAACAGGCCTCAGCGTGCGACGTCGATGTCGACGTTCATCGACAGCCCGACCCTGAGCGGGTGGCGGGCGAGCTCAGCCGGGTCGAGGTTGATTCGTACCGGAAGGCGCTGGACCACCTTGATCCAGTTGCCGGTGGCGTTCTGGGCCGGGATCACCGCGAAGGCCGAGCCCGTGCCGCCGGCCAGGCCGACGACGCGGCCATGGAACTTCACCCCCGAGCCGTAGAGGTCGCTGGTCAGCACCACCGCCTGGCCGTCGTGCACCCGCCGCAGCTCCACCTCCTTGAAGTTGGCGTTCACATAGGCCGTCTGGATCGGCACCACGGTCATCAGCTGGGCCCCGGTCTGCACGCGCTGGCCGACCTCGATGACGTTCTTGGCGACGATGCCGTCGATCGGGGCGCGCAGCACCGTGCGTTGAAGGTCGAGCTTGGCCTGGTCGAGCCGGGCGCGAGCGGCGGCCACCTCCGGATTGCTCGCGACGTCGGTCCCCGCCACCAAAGCGGTGGCGACGCGCGCCTGGCCTTCGGCGACCGTGCGGTTGGCCTGAGCTTCGGCGACCGCGGCCTGGGCCGCCGCGACCGCTTGCCGGGCCTGGTCATAGTGGTTCTGGGCCATGGTCAGCTCGTCGCCGGAGACGGCGCCGGCCGGCGCCAGGGCCTCACGACGCTTCAGGTCGGTGTTGGCGCGAGCGAGGTCGCTTTGGGCGCCGGCCAGCTGGGCGCGGGCCCGTTCGATGTCGGCGACGCGGGCTGCGGTCATGCCGGCCTGGGCGTCACTGTTCGCGAAATAACCCTGCACCTTGCGCTCGGCCTGCCCGAGGGCGGCCTGGGCCTGCTCCACGGCCAGCTGGAAGTCGGCGGGATCGAGCACCACCAGGATGTCGCCCCTGTGCACCGGCTGGGTGTCGTTGACCGGCGCGGCGATGATGGTCCCGTTCACCTGCGGGGTGATCTGGGCGACGCTGGCGGCCACATAGGCGTCGTCTGTCTTCACGTGGTGGGAGCCGACCAGCAGCCACGACAGGCCCCAGATCACCCCGCCGACGACCACCACGACCGCGAGCAGCAGGAACAGGTTGCGGCGACGGTTCGAGGGCGGGGGCGGCGGTGCGCCCGGCGCGTGCTCGAGATCGTCGATGATCTCCTCGACGGTCTCGATGGTCACGCCGCCGCCGGCGGCCGGTTCGTTCGAAGGGGTGCGAGCGTCCATGGGAGCAGGTCCGATACTCAGCTGCCGGCGTAGCCGCCCCCGAGGGCGCGGACCAGAGCAATGTCGAGAAGGAAGGCGCGGGTGCGGGCGTCGGCGACCGCGCGCCGCTGGGCGATGACCGCGTCCTCCGCGATCAGGAGGGCGACGTAGGTGGAAAGGCCGCCGCGGTAGCGCAGCTGAGCCACCGAGTAGGCCGCCTCGCCGGCGACCAGCGCCTGCTCGCGGTCGGCGAGCTGCCTTTGCGATGCCTGCACGCTGGCGGCCGCGTCCGCGACGTCCTGCAGCGCCTGCACCAGGGTTTGGTCGTAGGCCGCCACGGCCGCGTCGTAGTCGGCGCGCGCGCCGCGGTAGGCCCCGGCGCGTTGGCCGCCGTCGAAGATCGGCAGGGTGATCGCCGGCCCGATGGAGCCGATCGCCGCGGTCGGGTTGAACAGCTTGTCGAGGCCGAGCGCCTGCTGGCCGATGTAGGCGTTGAGGGTGATGTTCGGATAGAAGGCCGCGTGCGCGACCTTGATCCGCGAGCCGGCGGCCTCGGCCCTCAGGCGCGCGGCGACGATATCGGGGCGGCGCCCCACCAGGTTCACGGCCAGGTTCGGCGGCAGGCCAAACGCCTTCACCGCCTCGGTCTTCGGCAGGGCGATATCGAGGCCGCGGTCGGGACCTTCCCCTAGCAGCGCTGCAAGCTGATGGCGGGCGAGCAGGATGCGTTCGTCCAGCAGGTCGAGCTCGGCCTGGGCGGTCGGCTGGGCGGCCCGGGCCTGCTGCAGCTCGGCCTGGGTGTCGACCCCGTTGCGCACCCGCTGCGACACCAGCTCGATGCTCGCGGCCCGATTCGCAACGGTCTGGGCTGCGCTCTCTCGTTCGGCGGCCAACTGGGCCAACTGGGCGTAGGCCTGGGCGACGGCGGTGGACAGTGTCAGGCGCGTCTGGGCCGCGTCGGCGCCAGCCGCGGCGGTCTCGGACACGGCTGCGGCCAGCGCGGCGCGGTTCTTGCCGAACAGGTCGAGGTCGTAGGAGGCGTTCAGGGCGACCCGGCCGGTGTCGTGATAGCCCTGGGGCAGGAAGGCTTGGAACTCAGGCGGGAAGCCCTGCTCGCGGCTGATCTCGCTGTAGGCCACCTCGCCGTCGAACTGCAGCGTCGGAAGGGTGGAGGCCCGCGCCTGCTGGGCCAGCGCCTGGGCGCGCCGCAACCGCGCCTGGGCCTGCGCCAGGGAGGGAGACCCGCGCAGCGCCTCGTCGATCAGGCCGCCGAGCTGTGGATCGTTGTAGGCCTCCCACCAGCGCTCGGCCGGCCAGTCGGCCTCGGGCGCGGTGAAGCTGCGCTGGGTGGCGAGGTCGGCCGGCGCCACGAGGGTAGGGGCGGGGCCGATGTTGGGCACGACCGCACAGGCCCCGATGGTCAGCGTCAGCGCGGACGGAGCCAGCACTCGAAAGAGCTTCGCAACCGAGGAGGCGGGGGAGGACATTGGCGCGTGCTCAGGCTTGATCGGAACAAGACGTCGCTTAGCGGCGCCAACGCACTTGAAATGACCGTACGGTACGGTCATATTTGGCGGGCACAAGGTGGCCCGTCAAGGGTCAACCGTACGGTATGGTCAGAAATGGTGACGCCCGAACACAACGTCCAGCCCCAGCAGGCCTCGCCGCAGGCCGGCGGATCGGAATCCGCTCGCAGTGAAGCGAAGCGCCGCGCCATCCTGGACGTCGCCCGCGACGTCTTCATGGCCCAGGGCTACGCCGCCGCCTCGATGTCGGAGATCGCCGCCCGGCTCGGCGGCTCGAAGGGCACGCTCTACAACTACTTCCGATCCAAGGAGGAGCTGTTCGCGGCCATCATGCGCGACGCCTGCGAGGGGCCGGTGAACGCCGTGTTCGACCATGTGCCGCCCATGGGCGAGGACCTTCGGGCGGCGCTGATGGACCTTGGCGCGGGCTTCCTGGGCTTCATCCTGACGCCTGATCCGATGGCCGTGCAAAGGCTTGTGGTCGCGGAGTCCGGCCGGTTCCCGGAGCTTGGTCGGGTGTTCTACGAGGCAGGGCCGAAGATGGGTGAGGTCCGCCTGGGCGACTTCATGCGCCAGGCGATCGAGGCCGGATTGCTCAAGCCGGGCGACCCCGTCGCAGTCGGGCGCTGGTTCAAGACCTTGATCCTGCACGACATCTATAACCGGCGGCTCTGGGGTGTGATCGAAGACCTCGAGCCTGAACAGCTGCGGGCCCATGTGGCCGGGGCCGTGGACGTCTTCCTCAGCGCCTTCGCACTCGCTCCCGCGGACGCCTGAGCCGCATCTCGAAGCGGTCGACGCGTTGCTGCCACGTCCTGGCTTTCCCACATGGGAACATGAGGGCGGGCGTCCGAGTTGAGGCAACTCGGGTCCCGACCGGCGCGTAGGCCGGGCTTGCGACCACAGGCGGGAGAAAACGGGCATGGCCAACGTCGACCAGGCGCAGATCGGCGCTGCCGCCACCGTGCGGAGCGGCCTGCTCGAGCGCTACCGCAATGTCCGGCAGGGAAGCCTGGAGCGGGCGCGCCCGCTTTCGGCCGAGGACCAGCTGGCGCAGTCCATGCCCGACGCCAGCCCGACAAAATGGCACCTGGCCCACACGACCTGGTTTTTCGAGACGTTCCTGCTGATGCCGCATCTGCCGGGGTACCGGCCGACCGATCCGATGTTCGGCTACCTGTTCAATTCCTACTACGAGGCGGCCGGCCCCCGGCATCCGAGGCCGGAGCGCGGTCTGCTGACCCGGCCGGGCCTGGCCGAGGTGCTCGACTATCGCCGGCATGTGGACGCCGGGATGGAGCGGCTGCTGGCGGACGAACTCGGGGACGAGGCGCGATTCCTGATTGAACTCGGGCTGGCGCACGAGGAGCAGCACCAGGAGCTGATCCTGATGGACATCCTGCACCTGTTCGCCCAGTCGCCGCTGAAGCCGGCCTACGGACCGGGCTTCCAGCCGGCCGCGAGCGGCGCGCTCGAATGGGTGGACGTGTGCGGCGGGCAGGTTGCCATCGGAGCGTCCGGCGAGACCTTCGCCTTCGACAACGAGACGCCTCGGCACGACGTCCTGCTGCGCCCCTACCGCCTGGCGGGCCGGCTGGTGACCAACGGCGAGTGGCGGCGGTTCATCGAGGATGGTGGCTATAGCCGGCCCGAGTTCTGGCTCTCGGATGGTTGGGCGCGGGTGAAGGCCGAGGCCTGGACCGCGCCGCTGTACTGGCGCCGTGGCGAGGCCGGCTGGTCGGTGATGGGTCTGCAGGGCCTGCAGCCGCTGGACCTCGACGCGCCGGTCACCCACGTCAGCTACTACGAGGCTGAAGCCTACGCGAGCTGGGTCGGCAAGCGCCTGCCGACGGAAGCGGAATGGGAGCATGCCGCGGCCGAAGCCGGCGGGACTCTGTCCCAGCTCTACGATACGGCCTGGCAGTGGACTGCAAGCGCCTATCTGCCGTACCCCGGCTTCGCGCCGGCGGCGGGCGCAGTCGGCGAGTACAACGGCAAATTCATGATCGGCCAGATGGTGCTGCGCGGCGGGGCCTCGATCACGCCCCCGGGACACTCGCGCGCCACCTACCGCAACTTCTTCTATCCGCATCAGCGCTGGATGGTGTCGGGCGTGCGGCTCGCCGAGGACGCGCCGCGTCGGACCAGGTCGGCCGACCCCGCCGGGGATTTCCGCGCCGAGGTGCTGGCGGGTCTGTCGCGCAAGCCGAAATCGATCGCGCCGAAGTGGTTCTACGACGCGCACGGCTCGGAGCTGTTCGAGGCCATCTGCGAGGCGCCGGAGTACTATCCGACCCGGACCGAGACCGCGCTGCTGACGCGGGTCGCACCGCAGATCGCGCGCTACATTCCTGACGGCGCAGCGCTGGTGGAACTGGGCAGTGGCGCCAGCCTGAAGACCCGGCTGGTGCTGGACGCGGCGCCGCAGATCGCGGCCTACGTGCCGGTCGACGTCAGCGTGACGGCGCTGCAGCAGGGCGCCGCGGCGATCTCGCGCGACTATCCCCGCCTGAGGGTCGAGCCCCTTGCGCGCGACTTCACGGCGCTGGGCGAACCGCCGCGGTCGGAGGCGGCACGTCCGAAGGTGGGCTTCTTTCCCGGCTCGACGATCGGCAATTTCGATCCCGACCCGGCGGTGCGCCTGCTGAAGGAGGCCCGCAGGTTCCTCGGCGAGTCCTCGCTGTTCATCCTGGGCGCCGACCTGGTCAAGGAGACGTCCGTGATGACGGCGGCCTATGATGACGCAGGCGGCGTCACGGCGGCGTTCAACAAGAACCTGCTGGCCCGGATCAACGCCGAGCTGGGCGGAGACTTCGATCTGGCGGCGTTCGACCACCAGGCGCGTTGGAACGCGGAAGACAGCCGGATCGAGATGCATCTGGTGAGCCGGAACGCGCAGACGGTGGGCGTCGATGGGCGCACGTTCCAGTTCGAACCGGGCGAGAGCATCCACACCGAGAACGCCTACAAGTTCACGGTGGAGGATGTGGTTGGCCTGGCGCGACGCGCCGGCTGGCGGCTGATCGAGCGCTGGATCAGTCCGCCGCCGGCGTTCGCCGTATTCCTGTTCGGCTCAGCGGTTGGGGGGCGAGAGGGCCGACGACCGCCACCGCGCGATGCGGCGCCGCCCTTGCGGCCGGCGTTCGCCGCGAGGTCACGATCCTGCGCGAAGCTGCGCTTTTCGCTGGGCACGCTGGCCCCGCCGCGGCGCGCGATTTCGCGGCGACGCTCCGGATCCATGCCGGCAAAACCCCGGCGGCTCGGCCGCCGTTCAGAGTCGTTGTTCATCGTATCCATGACTTTGTACGTATTCCTTCACCAAGAGGATGAAGCCGTCCGGTCCGGGCGTTGGCGCCGACATCCGCTCTTTGGGGCCGGCCGTCGAGCTTCAGGGGAGAGACAGCGGCAGCTCCTTCCGTGGACCCAGCCTTTACAGGACATTGAAACGCAGCAACGGCTGGGCGGTTGCGAGAGCACCTTCGACGTCGGTGATGGCGTTGGCATGACCGGTTAAAGGCAAGGGGGCCAAAACGGTGATCAGCCGGTGGCGTTTGTTGCTTGCGGTGGCGGTGGGATGCGCCGTGTTCGGCCTGGCGCTCTGGCTGGGCGCCCCTGCGCCCGCGCGCGGGCTGATCGGCTGGAATGCGGGCGCGCTGGTCTATCTGGTGATGGTGTGGCGGCTGTTCCTGACCTCGGGCGAGAAGGACATTCGGGCGCGCGCCGCACGGCAGGATGAGCGCCGCTGGGTGATCCTGGCGATCATCCTGGCCGCGATCGGCGCCAGCGTCGCCGCCATCGTGTCCGCCCTGCTGGCTGTGAGGGGTGATCCGTCCGACGGAAATCTGGTGGCCGCCCTCGCGGCGCTGACCTTGGTCACGACCTGGGTGCTGCTGCAGTCGGTGTTCGCCCTCCACTATGCGCACGAGCACTTCCGGCTGCAGCGCGATACCGGCGAGCGAGAGGGCGGGTTCAAGTTCCCGGGCGAGCCGGCGCGCGGCTATCCCGACTTCATCTACCTGGCCTTCTGCATCGGCGCCACGTGCCAGGTGTCCGATCCGGAGGTCACCCATGTGCGGCTTCGCAACCTGGTGACCGTGCATGGCGCGACGGCGTTCTTCTACAACACCGCGGTCCTGGCCCTGGGCATCAACATCCTGGCCGGGCTGATCGGGAAATAGACCCGGCGGAAGGGCCTGCGTCAGGCGTTGGCGGGTTCGCCGAGACTGACCGGTTGCGGGACGCTGGCCGGCGGCCGCGGTCCGCGCATGGCGAGGGGCAGGGTGACGCGGGCGGTGAGCCCGCCGCCCTCGCGGTTGCGAAGCACCACCTCGCCGCCGTGGCCTCGCGCGATGGCGCGGACCACGGCCAGTCCCAGGCCGATGCCGCCGGTCTCACGGCTGCGGGAGTTTTCAAGGCGATGGAACGGCTCGAACGCGCGCTCGATGTCGCGTTCAGGAACGCCGGGCCCGTTGTCGTCGACTTCGACCACGGCCATTCCGGCCTCGGAGAAGACGCGGCCCCGCGCCTGGGACCCGAACTTCAGGGCGTTGTCGACGAGGTTGGTGACCAGTCGCTTCAGCGCGATCGGGTCGGCGTCGACCACGGCGCGCTCGGCCCGGTCCACCGCGGCGTCCGCGCCCGTTTCGGCCGCCTCGTCCATCACCGTCTCGACCAGCGACGAAACCTCCAGCTTGGTGCGCTCGCGCGGACGCGTGGCGTCCTGGATGAAGCCCATGGTCGACGAGATCATCGCCTCCATCTCGTCGATGTCCTTGGCGATCTTGGTCTTCAGTTCGTCCGGCACGGACTCGATCCGGAACCGGACCCGCGTGAGCGGCGTGCGCAGGTCGTGGGCGATTGCGGCCAGCATGGTGGTTCGGTAGTCCACATAGCGCTTCAGCCGGTGCTGCATCTCGTTGAAGGCCGTCGCTGCGGCGATCACCTCGGCCGACCCCTTCATCTCCAGCGGCGGGGCGTCCGGATCGCGGCCGAGCCGCTCGGCGGCGCGCGCAAAGGTGGTGATCGGGGCGGCCAGCCGGCGGGCGAACCACCAGGCCAGCGGCGTCACCGTGGCGGCCGACGCAATCAGGACCAGGAGCACACGCACCTGCCATGAGTCGAACATCGCCGGATGCGGCTCGACCAGCAGCCATTGCCCATTGGGCTGGCGCACCGCCGCCTGGAACTGGCCGAACATCACGGTCTGCTCGAGGCCGCGCTCGGCGCCGGGCGGACGTCGCTGGGGCGGGCCGCCGAGGCGGACAATCTGGGGCTGGTTCTGCACCACCACGACGTTGGCGGGATCGGTCTTGAGGACCTGCGCGAGGCCGGCGCGGAAGTTCATCCGTCGGCGCCCGAAGGCGCTGCCGCCCTCGGGCGGCCGGTCCACCGCCCGCACGTCGAGCATGCGTCCCTCGAAGGCCTGGTGGGTCCTGCCGGTGCGCAGCGCGTTGGCCACCTCGCCGACGGTGTACACGTCCGGCGCCGGGGGCGGCATGTTGAGGATGATCAGCGTCGAGCAGACCAGAACGGCCAGGAGCGTCGCGGCGACGAGGCCCAGAGCCTGGAGGAACAGGGTGGTGGCCCTGTTCATGGAGTGCGGGACACCTTCGGACTGAAGATGTAGCCCTCGTTGCGCACGGTCCGGATCAGTTCGAGGCCGGACGCGCCGTCGTCAAGCTTGCGGCGCAGGCGGCTGATCTGGACGTCGATCGCGCGGTCGAACGCTTCGGATTGCGGGCCGCGGGCGTATTCGAGCAGCTGGTCGCGGGTCAGGACGCGCTGCGGCCGTTCCACGAATGCGCGCAGCAGCGAGAACTCGCCGCTCGACAGGTTCACCACCGCGCCCTCGGGCGAGCGCAGCTCGTGGCGGACGAGATCGAGCCGCCAGCCCGCGAACTCGCAGGCCGCGTCCAGGCTCTCGTCGCCATGCGGCTCGCGGCGGCGCCGCAGCACCGCGCGGACCCGCGCCAGCAGCTCGCGCGGATTGCAGGGCTTGGGAACATAGTCGTCGGCGCCGAGCTCGAGCCCGACGATCCGGTCGGTCTCCTCGCCCATGGCCGACAGCATGATGATCGAGGGGCCGTCCGGACGCGCCAGCTTGCGGCAGATGGCGAGCCCGTCTTCCCCCGGGAGCATGACGTCCAGGACCACCAGGTCCACCGGCGATCGGGCCAGGGCGCGGTCCATCTCGCGGCCATCGGCAGCGGTCTCCACAGAGTAGCCGTGCCGCTGAAGGAACTCGGAGACCACGTCCCGGATACCCGGATCGTCGTCGACGACAAGGATTCGTTCCGCCGCTTCGGCGTTCTGGGACGCCATATCTACTTCTGCCTGCATTCAGCGAAGCTGGGATGCCGCTGTGGCGGCTGGATGTCCTGCTTGCAACAGTGGCGCAATGCTCGCTCGCTTCTCATGCGACCTAGTGTCCCGCGTCCGCCTGCGCGCGCATGGCGGCCAGCGCCCGGTCCGAGACGAACGGGTTGGTCTGACGCTCCTGACCGAAGGTCGAGAGCTCGTTGTGGCCCGGGACGAAGGTGACGTCGTCACCGAGCGGCCACAGCTTGCCGGTGATCGAGGCGATCAGGTCGGGAAAGCTGCCTCTGGGGAAGTCGGTGCGGCCGATGGAGCCGGCGAACAGCACGTCGCCGACCTGGGCGAAGCGGGCGTCCCGGTTGAAGAACACGATGTGCCCCGGCGTATGGCCCGGCGTATGGAACACCTCCCACTCGGTCTCGCCGAGTGTGACGGTGTCGCCGTCGTGCAGCCAGCGGTCGGTGACGAACGGGCGGGCGTCGCGCATCCCGAATCGCGCGCCGCTCTCGCCGATGCCGCTGATCAGCTCCTCGTCGTCCGGGTGCGGCCCCTCGATGGGAACGCCGGTGGCGTCCTTCAGCGCGGCCGTGCCGCCGGCGTGGTCGAGATGGCCGTGGGTGACCCAGATCTTCTCCAGGGTCAGGCCCTGGTCCTCGAGGATCTTCAGGATGCGCGGAACCTCGCCGCCCGGATCGATCACGGCGGCCTTCTTGGTCTTGGCGCACCAGACGATGGTGCAGTTCTGCTGCAGCGGCGTGACCGGGGCGACAATGGCGCGGATCGGGGGGCCTTGGGGTTCGTCCATGCCCAAAGAATAGGGTGGCGGACGCCGCTTCGCAAAGCGCTGCGGCGAGGAAGCGCGCCGGGGGCCGGTCCAGGCGTTGCCGGGGGGGCCGACGCATGCCTAATCTGCCGTGGCCGCGGGGGCGGCTTGGGGGAAGTCCGGCAAGATGAAACTGTTCGCGAAGAAGCCGATCGAGGTGCTGCTGGCGCAGGCCTCGGAAGAGGGCGAGCACACCCTCAAACGGGGCCTCGGCCCGTTCGGGCTGACCATGCTCGGGATCGGGTCGATCATCGGCGCGGGGATCTTCATCCTCACCGGTCAGCAGGCGGCCCTCAATGCCGGGCCGGCGATCCTGCTGTCCTTCGTCCTGGCGGGCATCACCTGTCTGTGCGCGGCGCTTTGCTACGCCGAACTGGCCTCGATGATCCCGGTATCAGGGTCGGCGTACACCTACGCCTACGCCACGCTGGGTGAGCTGGTGGCGTGGATCATCGCCTGGGACCTGATCGTGGAGTACCTGTTCGCGGCCTCGACCGTGGCGGCGGGCTGGTCAGGTCACCTGGGCGACCTGTTGCAGGGCTTCGGCATGGCGGTGCCGCCGGAGTGGGCCCACGCGCCATACAAGTTCGTCGGCGACCATTTCGAGCATACCGGGTCGATCCTCAACCTGCCCGCCGTCGGGATCGTCCTGCTGATGGCCCTGGTGCTGATCACCGGCATCACCGAGAGCGCGACGATCAACAATGCGATCGTGGCCTTGAAGGTCTCGATCGTGGTGGTGGTGATCGTCGTCGGCTTCATGTTCATCGACCCGAACCTCTGGCACCCGTTCATTCCGCCGCAGACCCACGACGCAACCGGCGACCACTTCGGACTGAAAGGCATCCTGACCGCGGCGGGGGTGATCTTCTTCGCCTACATCGGGTTCGAGACGGTCTCGACCGCCGCCCAGGAGGCAAAGGACCCGCAGCGAACCATGCCGATCGGCCTCCTGGCCTCGCTCGGCATCTGCACCGTGCTCTACATCCTGATGAGCCTGGTGATCACCGGCCTGGCCCCCTACCAGACGCTCAACAACCCGCACCCGGTCAGTGCGGCCCTCGCCACCCATCCGCAGCTGCAGTGGCTGCGCCAGATCGTGAACCTGGGCGTCGCGGTGGGCCTCGCTTCCACCATCCTCACCCTCCTCTATGGCCAGTCGCGGATCTTCTACTCGATGGCCCGCGACGGCCTGCTGCCCGCCGCCTTCGGCAAGCTGCTCAAGGGACGGCGCACGCCGTGGATCGGCACCCTGGTGACGGCCGGCTTCGCCGCGTTGGCGGCAGGTTTCCTGCCCCTGGATGTGCTCGGCGAACTGGTCTCGATCGGCACCCTGATGGCCTTCGCGCTGATCTGCGCCGGGGTCATGTACCTGCGGATCACCCGGCCCGACCTGCCGCGGTCGTTCAAGACGCCGCTCTGGCCGGCCACGGCGATCATCGGCATTGCGTCCTGCCTGTGGCTGATCAGCGGCCTCGGCCTGCCGACCTTCTACCGGCTGGTGATCTGGATGGCGATCGGTCTGGTGGTCTACTTCGGCTACGCCTACTGGCACTCGCGCTACCATGAGCGGAAGCAGGGCGGCGCGCCGGCCGAATAGCGGTTTGCCTCGCCGTCGCGGCCGGGCGTAAGTCCGGCCATGGCGCCCGACCTGCCGATCCATGACGCCCTGCCGGCGCTGAAGGAGGCGCTGGCGTCGCGGCCGAACGCGGTGCTGGTGGCGCCGCCGGGCGCGGGCAAGACCACGGTCACGCCGCTGGCGCTGCTGGGTGAGGCCTGGGCGCAGGGCGGCAAGCTGATCGTGCTGGAGCCCCGCCGCATCGCCGCCCGCGCCGCCGCCGAGCGTATGGCCGCGACCCTGGGCGAGGCGGTCGGCCAGACCGTCGGCTACCGGGTCCGCCTGGCCTCGCGCGTCTCGGCCGCCACCCGCGTCGAGGTGGTCACCGAGGGCGTGTTTACCCGGATGATCCTGGACGACCCCGGGCTCGAGGGGGTCGCCGGGGTCCTGTTCGACGAGTTCCACGAACGCAGCCTCGACGCCGACCTGGGTCTCGCCTTCGCCCGCGACGCCCAGACGGTGCTGCGGCCCGATCTGCGGCTGCTGGTGATGTCCGCGACCCTCGACCCGGCGCCGGTGGCCCGGCTGCTCGACGACGCGCCGGTGACCGAGAGCCGTGGCCGCATGTACGCCGTCGCCACCCGCTACCTGGGCCGGGACTCGGCCATGCGGATCGAGGATCAGGCCGTGCGCGCAGTGTTGCGTGCGCTCGCCGAGGAGCCCGGCAGCGTCCTGGTCTTCCTGCCGGGTCAGGGCGAAATCCAGCGCGTGGCCGAGCGGCTGGCCGAGCGCGTCGCCGACCCGGCGGTGGAGATCGCCCCGCTCTACGGCGCGCTGCCTCCCGGCGACCAGGACCGAGCCATCCGGCCCGCCGCGCCCGGCCGGCGCAAGGTCGTGCTGGCCACCTCGATCGCCCAGACCAGCCTGACCATCGAGGGCGTGCGGGTGGTGATCGACTGCGGGCTGGCGCGCGTGCCGCGCTACGACCCGGCCAGCGGCCTCACGCGGCTGGAGACGGTGCGGGTCAGCGGGGCGGCGGCCGACCAGCGGCGGGGGCGGGCGGGGCGCACGGAACCTGGCGTGTGCTACCGACTGTGGGACGAGCCGGAGACCCGCAGCCTGGTCCCGTTCGACCGGCCCGAGATCCTGGAGGCCGACCTGGCGCGCGTCGCCCTGGACCTGGCGCTCTGGGGTGCGGCCGACGCCGCCGCCCTGGTGTTCCTCGACCCGCCGCCGGCTGCGGCGCTGGGCGAGGCGCGCGGCCTGCTGCAGCGACTGGGCGTCCTCGACAGCGCCGGCGCGCTGACCGGCCACGGTCGGCGGATGAGCGCGATCGCCCTGCCGCCGCGGCTCGCGCACATGGTGCTGCGAGGCGCCGCATCGGGGCAGGCCGAGCGGGCGGCCCATATTGCGGCGGTGATCGTCGAGCGGGGGCTCGGCGGGCGCGAGGTCGACCTGGAGGTCCGGCTCGAACGCGTGGCGCGGGACCGCTCGCCGCGAGCTCGCGACGCCCTGGCTCTGGCCCGGCGCTGGGCGGCGGGGGCGGGCGGCGGGCCCGGCGCGCCGCCCCTGGACGACGCGCTGCTGGTGGCGGAGGCCTACCCCGAGCGGATCGCCAAGGCCCGCGGCGGGCTCGGCCACTTCCAGCTCGCCAGCGGCCGGGGCGTGTTCCTCGACGAGACCGACCCGCTGGCGCGGGCGCCCTGGCTGGCGGTGGCGGAGCTTGGCGGCGGCGAGGCGCGCGACCGCATCCTGCTCGCCGCGCGCCTGGAGCCGGAGGCGATGAAGGCGGCTTTTGCCGATCGCATGACCCGGGAGGACCGACTGGAGCGCGACGCCGGCGGGCGGCTCAGGGCCAAGGCGGTGCTCAGCCTGGGCCGGCTGACGGTGGAGGAACGGCTGATCGCCGACCCCGACCCGGCCCTGGTGACCCGGGCGCTGCTGGACGAGGTTCGCCGGCGAGGCCTGGCGGCGCTGCCGTGGGGGGAGGGCGCTGCGGCGCTTCGGGCGCGGGCCGCCTTCCTGGGGGCGCTCGATGAGGCGGCGCCCGACCTCTCCGACGCCGCCCTGCTGGCGCGGCTGGGCGACTGGCTGGAATCGCTGCTGACCGGCAAATCGGCGCTGGCGCAGCTGTCGGAGGCCGAGCTCGAAGCGGCCCTGCGCGGCCTGATCCCCTACGAGGACTTGCGGCGGCTGGAGCGCGAGGCGCCGGCGAGGTTCGAAGCGCCGACCGGATCGCGCCTGGCCATCGACTACGGTGCGGAGGGCGGTCCGCGGGTCGATGTGCGGGTGCAGGAGCTGTTCGGGCTGACCGACCACCCGCGGGTCGCCGGCGGCCGGGTTCCGCTGACCCTGGCGCTGCTGTCGCCGGCGCACCGGCCGATCCAGCTGACCCGCGACCTGCCGGGCTTCTGGAAGGGGTCGTGGAGCGACGTGCGCAAGGAGATGCGCGGACGCTATCCCAGGCACGTCTGGCCGGAGGACCCTGCCGCCGCCGCGCCCACCACCCGGGCCAAGCCGCGCGGCTGAGGGTCAGGCGGTGACGGCGTAGATCATCACGCCGGTCGCCACCGCGAGGTTCAGGCTGTCGGCGCGGCCTCGCATCGGGATCTTGACCGTGACGTCGCAGGCGGCCGCCATTTCGTCGGTGAGCCCGGCCTGCTCATTGCCCATCACGATCAGGGTCGGCGGCCGGTAGGCGGCGGCGCGGAAGTCGGTCGTGGCGGTCAGCAGCGTGCCCGCCACCGAGCCTGGCCAGCCGCGGCGCCAGGCCAGGAACTCGCCCGTCGTGGCGCGCGTGATCCCCAGGGCGAACACCGAGCCCATGGTCGCCCGCACCGCCTCGACCGAATAGGGATCGCAGCATTCGCCGACCAGGATCACGCCGCCGCAGCCGGCCGCGTCGGCGGTGCGGATGATGGTCCCGAGGTTGCCTGGGTCGCGCACCGCCTCCAGAGCGACCCAGCAACGGGCGGCCGCGCTGTCGAGCTCCTCAAGCGGCGCGAACGCCTGGTCGAACACCGCCAGCACGGTCTGGGGGTTCTCGCGGCGGGAGATCTTGGCCAGGATATCGCGGCTGACCTCGATCACCTCGCCGCGCGCGGCCTGCGTGGCCCCGATGGCGCGGCGGAGCAGGGGATGTTCGCCCGCCTCCGCGCTGAACAGCAGGATGCGCGGCGGCCGGCCCAGTTCCACCGCCTCGGTGACGATCTTCAGTCCCTCGGCCAGGAACCGGCCGGTCTCCTCGCGCGCCTTGCGCATGTGCAGCGCCCGCACCGCCTTGACGGTGGGATTGGTCAGCGAGGTGATGACCCGGCTCACGCCCCGTCGCTCCAGCGCGCGAAGAAGGACACGCCCACCCCGCGTTCGCCGGCGTCCTCCATCAGCGCCAGCTCGCCCCAGTCGACGACGCCTGTCCGGCCGCGCAGCGCGTCGGCGACCAAGCCGGCCAGGGCAAGCCCAGACAGGCGCTCGGCGTAGGCGTTCAGGAGCAGGAACGAGGCGTCCGGGGACAGCAGGGCGGCGCAGCCGGCGACCAGGTCCGGCAGGTGTTCCAGCAGCCGCCAGACCTCGCCGTCCGGTCCGCGGCCGTACTTCGGCGGATCGAGGATGATCCCGTCGTAGCGCACGCCCCGCCGGACCTCCCGGGCGACGTACTTGCGGGCGTCCTCGCAGATCCAGCGCACCGGACGGTCCTCGAGGTCCGACAGGGCGGCGTTCTCCCGCGCCCAGCCGACCGCCTTCCGGGAGGCGTCGACATGGGTGACCTTGGCCCCGGCCGCGGCGCAGACCAGGCTGGCGACGCCGGTGTAGCCGAACAGGTTGAGCAGGTTGAGCGGCCGGCCCGCGGCCTTCACGCGGGCGTCCAGCCAAGCCCAGTTGGCGGCCTGCTCGGGGAAGAAGGCCAGGTGCCGGAAGGCGGTGAAGCGGCCGAGGAAGCGGACGTCGCCCCACGCGAGCGGCCAGCTCTCCGGCGCCGGCTGGGCAAACCGCCAGTGGCCGGCGTCCTCGTCGTCGGAGGGATCGAACATCGCGTCGGCAGAGGTCCAGGCGTCATCGCCGAGGGTCGGGCGCCAGAGGCACTGGGGCTCGGGACGCACCACGCGGAAGCGGCCGTAGCGCTCCAGCTTGCGGCCGCCGCCGCTGTCGATCAGTCCGTAGTCAGCCCAGCCGCCGGTGCGCAGCACGGACGGCTCGGTCGCGATGACGGGATGGGCGGGCGCTTCCATTCAGCCTTGGCTTAGGGGCGGTCGCGGGAAGCGTCCAGACGCGAACGCCAGCGCTTGCCGTGTGCAAATGTTTCGCATCTAAATGAGCGTGCGTGCGCCGTTGGGGGTGATCCGCCGTGAATGTTGCTCTCAAGGTTGCCAAGTCGGCGCGCAAGGCCAAGGGCGACGGTCATTTGCGGCGCGCCGAAATCCTCGACGCCGCGGCGCGGATCTTCGCCGCCGACGGCTACGAGGGCGCCACGATCCGCCGGATCGCCGACGAGGTCGGCGTCTCCTCGACCGCCCTCTACATGCATTTCCGCGACAAGGACGAGATCCTGCACGAGATCTGCCAGGACGCGATCCGCATGATGGTGGAGGAGATTTCGGCCATCGCGGACGAGCCCGCCGATCCGGTCGAGCGGGTGCGGCGCATCCTCGTGGCCAACGTCAGGGGCTGGCTCGCCCAGCCGCACGTCTTCCGGCTGATCTACTACTCCGACCGGTCCGGCTCGGAGGAAACCGAAGCGGCCAAGGCGGGGCACCGGGCGCGCTTCTACGACCGCTACCTCAACGTCGTCCGCGAGGTGGCGACGTCGGGGCGCCTGCGCGTCGGCGACACCGAAAGCGCCGCCCAGGGCATGTGGGCCGCCTGCCACGGCCTGATCTCGATGCTGATCGTGCGCCCGAGCTTCGGCTGGGCCCCGGCCGATACGCTGACCAACGTGATGATCGACGGGCTGCTCTACGGGACGGTCACCGTTTGAGCCATAGCGGCGCGACGCCCGGACACCGTATCTCGCCGTAGTTTACGGTGGGCGCGCGGGCGCCGAGGTGTTCCACCGGCAGGTCGCCAAGAGGCCGCGGCGCTCCGCCTAAATGTCCCTCGGCAGGTGACGCGCCTCGCAGATTTGGAGTCGCTTGGCGGGTGCAATCGGCGGCGGCCGATAAGCCGCTAACCGCCGATGATAACGGCGCCCGGATAGTGGCGCCGCGGTGGTGCGCGGCCCGTCCGGCTACATTCCACGATGTCAAAGACCTGACGTCGTGAATTACTCAATGTAACGATCGCGCGGCGCAAGGGGGAATTAGTCAGACGGCGTCGACTGCACGGTGGGGCACGGAATCTGGGGAAGCATCCCGTTCCTGGGGAGGCCACACCCTGCACTTCGGGGGCAGCGGGGACACCGAAAGGGCCCTCGAGACGCCGGGCGTTCCGGCGGCGCCGGTTCGCCTTACGGCGGCGGGGTCTGCGTGTTCACCGCCTGCACGCTCTGGGGCGCGCCGGCGACGTAGCCATAGCCTCCCGAGCCGCCGCCGCCGTAGGCGCCGCGCTTGAGGTCGGTGGCCAGGGTCAGGGGGGCGCTGCCGCCGGCCAGGCGGGCCCGGTAGACCTGGGTGTTCTCCAGCACGCGCATCACGTAGTTGCGGGTCTCGGAGAAGGGGATGCACTCGATGTAGTCGGCCGGATCGGTGGAGGACGAGCGCGGGTCGCCGCAGTAGCTGGTCCATTCCACCGGCCGTCCCGGGCCGGCGTTGTAGCCGGCGGCGGCCATGATGTACGAGCCGCTGAACTGGCCGACCAGCTGGCCGAGGTAGGCCGAGCCGAGCTCCATGTTGTAGTCCGGGTCGTCGAGACGGCCGGCGCCGTAGGAGTAGCCCATCTTGCGCGCCAGGATGGCGGCGGTGCCCGGCATCAGCTGCATCATGCCCTGAGCGCCGGCCGACGAGCGCACCCGCGGGTCGAAGCCGCTCTCCTGGCGGGTGATGCCCAGCACGAACGCCGCCTCCGGGGCGTTGGCGACCGTGGGCGGCGTGCGCAGCGGATAGCCTCGGCCGGGCATGATGAAGCCGCGCTGGGCCGCCTTGCGGACCACGCGCATCGACAGTTCCTGATCGCCGTAGCCACGCACCAGGTCCACCAGCATGGCCTCCTCGGCGCACGTGGGCAGGGTCTCGGCGATGGCCATCACCAGCAGCTTGAAGGAATCCTTGGCGCCGATGTTGGCCAGCAGGCGCGCCGCACGGACGGGCTCGCGGTCCTCGAAGCGGGAGCGATCCGCCGCGTTGATCTGGGGGTCCGAGCCCAGGCTGATCTGGGTCAGGCCGGTCTTGGCGGCGGCGAGCTGGCCGTAGAAGGTGGTCTGGTACCTGGCGGCGGCGGCATAGAATATCTGGGCGTTGACGGTGTCGCCCTCCGCCTCGTTGGCGCGGCCACGCCAGTAGAGGGCGCGGCTCTGGGTCAGGGGCGAGGTGCCGATGCTCTGCAGGCGGGCGAAGTGCTCGTCGGCGGTGTGCGGATCGCGCAGCTTCGAGAGCGCCAGCCAGCCGGCGTAGAACTCGGCGTCCGCGGCCGGCTCGCCGGAGCTGAGGCCGCTGTGGGCGGCGGCGTTGTAGGCGCCGCGATAGTTCTGGGCCTTCAGCGCGGCCAGCACCAGCGACTGGCGCAGCTTCCACATCCGCGACTGGGTGTCGGGATCGGAGATCGTGGTGGGCAGGGACGGGATCAGGGCGATGGCGGTGGCGGTGTCGCCGCCCCGCGCGGCGGCGAAGGCGCGCTCGAAGGCGAGGCCGGGGGTGTTCTGCAGGCTGGCCGGCACGGCGTCGAGCACGGCGCCCGCGCCGACGCCGGAGCGCAGCGCCATGCGGGCCTGGGCCAGGATCTTCGCATCGCCGGTGACCAGGTTCAGCATGTCGCGGGCGGCAGGGCCCTGGGCGCCGTAGAGCAGCATGTCCTCGCGCGCCGCATGGTCGTCGGCCGTGAGCACGGAGCCGAACCGGGCCAGCATCTGGCGCTGGGCGTCGGCGTCGAAGGCCTCGGTGCGCCAGGTGGTGCGGATCACCGCCGCCGCTTTCGGCGCCTGGCCGGTGGCCTGGTAGGCGGCGGCCAGCGCCATCGCGCCTTCGGGGGTGGCGGGATCGGCGCCGGCGAACCAGTCGATGACCGACTGCGGGCGCAGGCCGCCGTTCTCGATCACCTTCTCGGTGGCGGCCGCTCGCCGGGCGGCGTGGGGCCAGTCGGCGAGGTCACGCCGGGCCCCGTCCAGCTCTGCGTAGCTCATGCCGGTGGGATCGACGTCGATCAGGGCGTAGAGCGCCAGCTTGCGGGCGATCGGGTCCGAGAGGGTGGCCATGGCCACGCGGATGCGGGCGGCGTCGCCGGCCTTGGCGGCCGCCATCACCTGGGTCAGCGCCTGCGAGTCGGAATCCGACAGGGGCGCCCGGGTCGAGTATTGCGGCGAACTGGTCGGCGGCAGCGCGCCGCCGCCCGAAAGTCCCTCGGCCGTGGCCCCGACGCCCCCCGCGACCACGAGGGCGGTGCTGGCGGCAAGCAGGGCGCGACGCAGGTGTACTGGCAAGTCTTAAGGCCTCCCGGCCAGTCGAGGCGCGAACGCGCCGGTTGCAGGGCCCCCACCCAGGCGACATATTGTGATTCAACAGGACCATATAGCCGGGTTAAGACCCGGTGAAATCACGGCTTCTTGCACACATGGCCACTACATCCTTTCGCGGCGTCTTCACGGCGCTGGTGACGCCATTCCGCGGCGGCCAGCTTGACGAGGGCGCTTTTGTCGCACTGGTCGAACGGCAGATCGCCGGCGGCGTCCATGGGCTCGTGCCCGTGGGCACGACGGGCGAGACCTCGACCCTGACCCACGGCGAGCATCGCCGGGTCGTGGAGCTGTGCGTGAAGACCGCCGCGGGCCGCGTGCCGGTGATCGCCGGCGCCGGTTCCAACTCCACCGCCGAGGCTATCGAACTGGCGCAGCACGCCAAGGACATCGGCGCCGACGCGGCGCTGGTGGTGACGCCCTACTACAACCGTCCGAGCCAGGAGGGCCTCTACCGGCATTACCTGGCGATGTGCGAGGCGGTGAACCTGCCGCTGGTGGTCTACAACGTGCCCGGCCGCACCAGCGTCGACATCTCCAACGACACCCTGCAGCGGCTGGCCGCGCTGCGGAACATCATCGGCATCAAGGACGCCACCGGCGACCTGGGCCGCGCCAGCCTGCAGAGGCTGGCCTGCGGGCCGAACTGGGTGATGCTGTCGGGCGACGACCCGACCGCGCTCGGCTATATGGCCCACGGCGGCCACGGCTGCATCTCGGTGAGCGCGAACGTGGCGCCCGGGCCGGTGGCGGCCTTCTACAACGCGGTGCTGGCGGGCGACTGGGCGGGCGCGCTGTCCTGGCAGGACAAGCTCGTGCGCCTGCACCGGGCGCTGTTCCTGGATTCCTCGCCGGCGCCGACCAAGTTCGCCCTCGCCCACCTGGGGCTGTGCACCGACGAGGTGCGGCTGCCGATCGCGCCCTGCGCCGAATCCGTGAAGCCGGCGATCCTGGAGGCCATGGCCGAGGCCGGGGCGGTCCGCTAGGGCGGGGCATGAGCAAGCTGATCGCGGAGAACCGGCGCGCCCGGTTCGACTATTTCCTGGAAGACAAGCTCGAGGCCGGCCTGACGCTGACCGGCACCGAGGTGAAGGCCCTGCGCGAAGGGCGGGCCAACATCGCCGAATCCTATGCGGCGGTGGAGGGGCGCGAGATCAGCCTGATCAACGCCCATATCCCCGAATACGGCCCGGCCAACCGCTTCAATCACGAGCCGCGGCGGCCTCGGAAGCTGCTGCTGCACCGGCGCGAGCTCGACAAGCTGATCGGGGCTGTCCAGCGGGAGGGCCGCACGCTCATTCCCACCCGGCTCTATTTCAACGACAAGGGGCTGGTGAAGCTGGAGGTGGCGCTGGCCAAGGGCAAGAAGGCCCATGACAAGCGCGCCACCGAGGCCGATCGCGACTGGAAGCGGGAGCAGGGGCGGCTGATGAGGGACCGGGGATGAGGGTCGTGGGGATCATGGCCCTGGCGCTTGCGCTGGGATGGCTGCCGGCGGCCGGGCAGGCCGCGGGCGGCGGGACCGTGCTGCACATCTCCTCGCACCTGCCGACCCCGGCGAAGGTGTCGATCGACGGCCGTCCGGCGGTGACCGCGCCGGGCGAAGGTTCGGTCGTCGCGCCGATCGCCGCGGGCGACCATGTGCTGAAGGTGACCAGCGCCGGCGGCGTCTCGTACGAGGGGCGCCTGACCCTCCGCGCCGCCCAGCTGATGCGCTGGCACGGCCGCGGCTACTGGTGCGTGAACCTGCTGAACAACCAGCTCGAGCCCTATTCGCGCGAGGAGTGCGAAGAGGACGTGACCGACGCCGGCTGAGGTCAGCCTGCGAGAGCTGACCTCGCTGTCTCGAACACCGCCTCGAACATCGCCGGCGTCAGGCGGCCCGTGTTCGTGTTGAGGCGCGAGCAGTGGTAGCTGTTGATCAGGCTGTAGCCGGCCGCCTCGCATCGCGCGCCATGGCCGCCGGCGCCGGCCGAGGCCTTCTGGCCGAGCGCCCGCAGCACGTTGCGGCGCGCGACGTCGCCCAGGGTGACGATAACCTGCAGGCGGGGAAGGGCGGCGATCCGCGCCGTCAGGTAGGGCCGGCAGGCGGCTTCCTCCGTGGTCTCGGGCTTGTTGCCGGGCGGGGCGCAGCGGACCGCGTTGGTGATCATGCAGTCGACGAGCTCGAGACCGTCGTCGGGCCGGGCGTCGTAGCGGCCGCGGGCGAAGCCGGCCTTCAGCAGCGTCTGGTAGAGCAGCACGCCGGCGAAATCGCCGGTGAACGGCCGGCCTGTCCGGTTGGCTCCCGTGCGGCCGGGGGCGAGGCCCACCACCAGCAGGCGCGCGTCCGGGTCGCCGAACGACGGCGCCGGCCCGTTCCACCAGTCGGGGTGGGCGGCGCGGTTGTCGAGGCGGTAGCGGACCAGCCGGGGGCAGATCGGGCAGTCGCGGCCCGGCTCGGCCTCGGTCTCGCCGGCGTCAGTCGTCGGCATCCGCGGCTTGTTCGCTGTGCTGCGCGTGGCGGGCGGCCTTGGCTTCCTGGATGAAACGCGGCAGGCGGGCCGGGCGGCCGATGATGTCGGAGAGATCGGCCAGGTCGACGAAGCTGTCGGCCTGGCGGCGCAGGTCGTCGGAGGCCATGGGCGGCTGCGACTTGACGGTGGAGACCACCGTCACCCGCACGCCCTTGCGCTGCACCGCCTCGACCAGGCGGCGGAAGTCGCCGTCGCCGGAGAACAGCACCACGTGGTCGATCCGGTCGGCGATCTCCAGCATGTCGACCGCCAGGTCGACGTCCATGTCGCCGCGCCAGCGCTTGCGGCCCTGGGAGTCGATGAACTCCCGCGCCGGCTTGGTCACCAGGGTGAAGCCGTTGTAGTCGAGCCAGTCCACCAGCGGGCGGATCGGCGAATAGTCCTGATCCTCCATCAGGGCGGTGTAGTAGTAGGCGCGCACCAGCACGCCGCGCGACTGGAACTCTTCCAGCAGGCGCTTGTAGTCGATGTCGAAGCCGAGACTCTTGGCCGAGGAGTATATGTTCGCGCCATCGATGAAGAGGGCCAGTCGGTCGGTGGGGTAGAAGGTCATCGGTGGCAATCCTCGAAAGAAATCATTCTAGCCCGTTCGACGAGGCCGTGGTGCTGGCCTTCGGCGGCAATCTGGCGGGCGACTACCAAGATCCGGCGGCGCTGCTGGAAGCCGCGGTTTCCCGCGCGCCGGACGTGGGTTTGCGCCTCGTCGGACGATCGAGGCCCTGGCGCTCCTCCGCCTGGCCCGATCCGGGGGAGCCGGAATACATCAATTTTGTCGCCCTGGTCGAGCCGACGCTGAAACCCCGTGACACGCTGGAGGCCATTCTGGCGCTGGAGCGCCAGTTTGGACGCGAACGCAGCCGGCCGAACGCCCCGCGGACGCTGGACGTGGACCTGATCGCCCACGGCCGGCAGGTCATCGACACGCCGGGCCTGATCGTACCGCATCCGAGGGCGTACGAGCGGCTGTTCGTGATGGGGCCGCTGGCCGAGATCGCGCCGGACTGGCGCCATCCCGTGCTGGGGCTGACGGCGCGCGACCTAGCCGCGGCGGCGACGGTGGGGCGGGACGCGCGGCCGGTTTGAAACCTTCCTAGCCCGCGCTGCCAGCACGAAGGTCTAGAGTCCACGGACCACACTGACCCCGCGGATCGGAACGAACAGGTTCGTGTGGTCCGCGTGGTCCGTGGACCATCCTGCCAAATTGACTGGGTTCCGGCATTGCTAGGAGGGGCGGGTGGGCGAGAACCGCTACAAATTTCTTCCCGGCGGCCTGTCGGCCCGGGTCATACTCGGCCGTTCTTCCAGCAAAGAGGCCCGCCCGATGCTCTACGCCTTCCTCTGCTACAATTCCGAAGACGTGGTCTTCTCCTGGACCCAGGCGGAAGACGATGCGGTGATGGCGAAGCTGCATGTGGTGCACGAGAAGGTGGCCAAGGCCGGCAAGCTCGGGCCATCGCTGCGGCTGCTGCCCACCACCGCCGCCACCACCCTGCGCAAGGACGGCGACCCGCCGCTGATCGTCGACGGGCCCTATGCCGAGACCAAGGAGCAGCTGCTCGGCCTCTACGTGATGGACTGCGACGACCTGGAGGACGCCCTCTCGATCGCGCGCGACCTGGCCAAGGCCAATCCGGGCGGGGCCTACGAGATCCGGCCGATCCGGCTCTACCTGCCCGGCGGTCAGGTGGGATGAGCGACCTCGACTGGATCGAGGGCGCCCTGACCGCCGCGCGGCCCCAGGCCATGGGGGCGCTGCTGCGCTATTTCCGCGATCTCGATCTGGCCGAGGAAGCGTTCCAGGACGCCTGCCTGCGGGCGCTGCGCGCCTGGCCGCAGAACGGGCCGCCGCGCGACCCGGCCGCCTGGCTGATCCTCGTCGGCCGCAACGCGGCGCTGGACGGGGTGCGCAAGCGCTCGCGCCACCAGGCCCTGCCGCCCGAGGAGCAGATCTCCGACCTCGAGGACGCCGAGAGGGACCTCGCCGACCGGCTGGACGGCGGCCAGTACCGGGACGACGTGCTGCGCCTGCTGTTCATCTGCTGCCATCCCGACCTGCCGGCCACGCAGCAGATCGCCCTGGCGCTGCGGATCGTGTCGGGGCTCAGCGTGACCCAGATCGCCCGCGCCTTCCTGGTCAGCGAGGCGGCGATGGAGCAGCGGATTACCCGCGCCAAGCGGCGGGTCGGTGGGGCCGGCGTGCCGTTCGAGGCCCCGGGTCCGGTCGAGCGGGCCGAACGGCTGGGCGCGGTCGCGGCCATGCTCTACCTGGTGTTCAACGAGGGCTACACCGCCCCCGATGGCCGGGCCGGGGCCCGCGCGCCGTTCTGCGACGAGGCGATCAGGCTGGCGCGGCTGCTGCTGCGGCTGTTCCCGGCCGAGCCGGAGATCATGGGGCTGGCGGCACTGATGCTGCTGCAGCACTCCCGCACCCACGCCAGGTTCGACGCGGCCGGCGAGGTGATCCTGCTGGAGGACCAGGACCGCTCGCTCTGGAACGTGGACATGATCGCCGAGGGGCTGGCCCTGCTCGACAAGGCGGCGCGGCACCGTCGGCCTGGGCCCTACCAGTGCCAGGCGGCCATCGCGGCGCTGCACGCCCGGGCCGCCCGGCCGGAGGACACCGACTGGCCCCAGATCGACCTGATCTACGCCACTCTGGAGCGGCTGCAGCCGTCGCCGGTCGTGACCCTGAACCGGGCCGTGGCCACCGCCAAGGTGCGCGGGCCGGAGGCAGGGCTGGCGATGATCGAGCCGCTGGCCGGGGCGCTGGGCGGCTACTTCCACTTCCACGGCGCGCGCGGCGGCTTCCTGATGCAGCTCGGCCGCGAACCCGAGGCGCGCGAGGCGTTCGACCGGGCCATCTCCCTGGCCAACAGCCCCGCCGAGGCCGCGCACATCCGCCTGCATCTGGATCGGCTGGCGCAGGGCCGCCCACCGACCCAGACCGTTGCCGCCAAAGGAGCTTCGCGTGGCCGACGTTGACGTGACCGAGATCACCCGCGGGGTGAGGCTTGTGGCCGTGCATCCGAGGTAATACCTTCGTCCGTAAGTGCATTACCAAGGAATGCGGACATGAGCGCCACCGTCACGAGCAAAGGACAGGTTACCGTTCCGAAGGCGGTCCGCGAGCGGCTGGGCATCGTTCCCGGCAGCAAGGTTGCATTTGAGCTTGCCGAAGACGGGCGGGTCGTTCTGCTAAAGGTGGATGGGGAGAGGCCGAAGAGCCGATTCGAACGGCTTCGGGGGTGTGCTGATGCGGGGATGACCACCGATGAAATCATGGCATTGACCCGCGGCTGAGCGGCCTGCGTGCTGATCGACACGAATGTATTGCTCGACGTTCTGACCGACGACCCCCGGTGGCTTGCCTGGTCCCTCCATCAACTCGGAGCAGCCGCGCTCGCGGGACCCCTGTTGATCAACGACATAGTCTACGCCGAGCTGTCAGTCGGCTTCTCCACGCTTGAACGCACGGATGCGGCCGTTGCCCAGGCCGGCGTGGAGCTTGTGCCGATCCCGCGGGCGGCGTTGTTTCTCGCAGGCAAGGTCTTTCGCAGCTATCGCTCAGCGGGCGGATCGCGGTCGGGCGTGCTGCCCGATTTCTTCATCGGCGCGCACGCCTCGGTTCTTGGCATTCCCCTGCTGACACGCGATCCGCGCCGCTACCGAACATACTTTCCGCGGCTGCAGCTGGTGACCCCTTGACCCGTGCGGCGCCTCGCGGCGTTGCACAAAACCGCCGTCGCGTCTATCTAGGCGGGTTCCACCTACCAGAGAGACTCCATGGCGCGCGTCACCGTTGAAGACTGCATCGAGAGAATCCCGAACCGTTTTGGCCTGGTCCTGATGGCCTCGCACCGGGCGCGGGCGATCTCGTCAGGCGGGCAGATCCTGGTCGACCGCGACAACGACAAGAACCCGGTCGTGGCGCTGCGCGAGATCGCCGACGACGTGGTGGATTCCGACGAGCTGAAGGAATCGCTGATCGGCACCCTGCAGCGCGTCGACGAGCATTCCGAGGCCGAGGAAGAGGCCGAGACCCTGGCCCTGCTGGCCGACCCGTCTCACATGCAGATGAGTGAGCAGGAGCTGGTGCGGGCTCTGCAGAGCGACCGCGACGGCGGTCAGGAGGAGCGCTACTGAGTTCGGAAGGGGCCATCCTGCCGCCACCGACCCAGACGACCCGAGCGGCCGTCCCGTCTCCGGACGGCCTGCCGCAATCCAAGCCGGCCACCCCGCCGAAGTCCGAAGTACGCCGCTTCCTGCGGCAGTACGAGCTGATCGAGCGGGTGAAGGCCTACGATCCCACCGCCGACGAGGCCATCCTCAACCGCGCCTACGTCTACGCCATGCGCGCCCACGGCTCGCAGAAGCGCGCGTCCGGCGACCCATATTTCGCCCACCCGATCGAGGTGGCGGGCATCCTGACCGACTACCGGATGGACACCGCCACCATCGTGACGGCGCTGCTGCACGACGTGATCGAGGACACCGAGGTCACCCGCGAGGAGGTGGAGCGCCTGTTCGGCGCCGAGATCGCCGAGCTGGTGGAGGGGGTGACCAAGCTCTCGCGCCTGGAGTTCACCGCCGACTACAAGCGGCAGGCCGAGAACCTGCGCAAGTTCATCCTGGCGATCTCGAAGGACGTGCGGGTGCTGCTGGTGAAGCTGGCCGACCGGCTGCACAACATGCGCACGCTGCAGTTCATCAGCAGCGCGGCCAAGCGCGAGCGGATCGCCCGCGAGACGCTGGAGATCTATGGGCCCCTGGCCCGCTCGATCGGCTGCCACCGGATCTGCAGCGAACTGGAGGAGCTGGCCTTCTCGCAGCTCAATCCGCGCGCCCGCAACGCGATCATGCGCCGCCTCGACACCTTGCGCGCCGAGCAGGGCGAAGCCGTCTCGCTGGTCAGCGAGGAGATGTCGTCGCTGCTCGAGAAGACCGGGATCACCTCCCGGGTGTTCGGGCGGGAGAAGCACGCCTATTCGATCTGGCGCAAGCTGCAGCGCAAGTCGATCGGCTTCTCCCAGCTGTCGGACATCTACGCATTCCGGGTGATCGTCGACACCGAGGCCGACTGCTACCGGACGCTGGGCGTGATCCATACCACCTGGCCCTGCGTGCCCGAGCGGTTCAAGGACTTCATCTCGACCCCCAAGCGCAACAACTACCGCTCGATCCACACCACCGTCGTGGGGCCGCGCGGGATGCGGATCGAGATGCAGATCCGCACCGAGGCCATGGACCGGGTGGCCGAGGAGGGGGTGGCGGCGCACTGGCGCTACAAGGATCGCAGCTACGGCTTCGACCCCGAGGCCGCGACGGCCGACGGGGGGCGCGACCCGCTGGCCAACCTGCGCCAGCTGGTCCAGGTGCTGGAGCATGGCGGCGACTCCGAGGAGCTGGTCGAGCACGCCAAGCTCGAGATGTTCCTCGACCAGGTGTTCGTGTTCACCCCGAAGGGCAAGCTGGTCAGCCTGCCGCGGGGCGCCATGCCGCTCGACTTCGCCTACGCCGTCCATACCGACGTGGGCGACACCTGCATCGGCGTGAAGATCAACGGCGAACTGCGGGCGCTGCGCACCGAACTTCAGAACGGCGACGTGGTGGAGGTGATCCGGGGCGGCAAGACCCAGGCGCCGGCGGACTGGCGCTCGCTGACGGTGACCGGCCGGGCGCGCTCGGCGATCCGCCGCCATATCCGCCAGATCGAGAAGGAGGAGTTCCTGCGCCTCGGCAAGGCCTCGCTCGACCAGGCTTTCGAGCGGGTCGGCAAGGGCAAGTCGGACGTGAGCCTGAAGCCCGCCTTCGAGCGCTTCGCGGTCGGGGGGGAGAACGAGCTCTACGACGCCATCGGCCGCGGCCGGGTGCTGCCGATCCAGGTGCTGGAGGTGCTGTTCCCCGGCCTGAAGCCCACCGAGCGGGACGCCGCCACGGCGCGCCGCAAGATCGAGGACGGCACGGCCGCCGCCCGGTTCTACGTCCGCGGCAGCGGCCTGACGCCCGGCGTGACGCTGCATTTCTCGCCCTGCTGCAACCCGGTGCCCGGCGACCGCATCGTCGGCATCGTCGAGCCCGACCAGGGCATCGCGGTGCATGCGATCGACTGCCCCGAACTGGCCAGCTACGAGGACCGCGAGGACCTTTGGCGCGACCTGCAATGGACGCTGGAGGCCGAGCGGAGCACCATCTCGCGGGCGCGGCTGACCGCCACCATCCGCGATGCGCCGGGGGTGCTGGGCCAGGTCTGCACCATCATCGGCGAGGCGGGCGGCAACATCGTCGGCCTGAACATGCACCACCGCCACTCGTCCTTCTTCGACGCCGAGATCGACATCGACGTGCAGGACGCCCGCCACCTGACCCACATCGCCGCCGCACTCCGGGCCTGCCCATCCGTGGAGGCGGTGGAACGGGCCAGGGGATAGATATCCGCCGGCTCGCCCAGCAGGGCTGAACGGCCAAGCTGCCCCTCGCGATTCGCCCGCCGGAGCGCTAAATGAGGGGCATGAGCGGCGAGCGCACCCTTTCGTCGACGTCGGCCCCGGGACGGCTGCGGCTGGGCGTCAACATCGACCATGTGGCGACCATCCGGAACGCCCGTGGCGAGGGCTATCCCGATCCGGCCCGCGCCGCCGAGGCAGCCATGGCGGCCGGCGCGGACGGGATCACCGCCCACCTGCGTGAGGATCGCCGGCACATCTCAGACGCCGATATCGAAGCGATCGCCGTTCTGACGCGTCGGCGGGGGCGGCCGCTGAACCTGGAAATGGCGGTCACCGAGGAGATGGAGGCCATCGCGCTCGCGCATCGGCCGCACGCGGCCTGCCTGGTGCCGGAGCGGCGCGAAGAGGTGACCACCGAGGGTGGCCTCGACGTGGTCGGCCAGCACAACCGCGTGACGCCCGTGGTCGCCCACCTGAAGGCGGCGGGCATCCGGGTCTCGCTGTTCATCGAGGCGGCGCCGGCCCAGATCGCCGCGGCCGCGGACGTCGGGGCGCAGGTGGTGGAACTGCACACCGGCGCCTATTGCCTGGCCGTGCGCGAGCGGCGGCCGGAGGCGGCCGAGCTGTTGCGGGCGCTGCAGGAGGGCGCGCGACAGGGGGTGGCCCTGGGGCTGGAGGTCCACGCCGGCCACGGCATCGACTACGAGACCGTCGGCGCGATCGCGGCGATCCCTGGGCTGGCGGAGCTGAACATCGGCCATTTCCTGATCGGCGAGGCGATCTTCACCGGCCTTGACCCGGCCATCCGGCGCATGCGCGCCTTGATGGACGCCGCGCGAGACGAGGCGGCGGCTTGATCGTCGGCCTCGGCTCGGACCTGGCCGACATCCGGCGCATCGAGGCCACCCTCGAGCGGTTCGGCGAACGCTTCGTGACGCGGATCTTCACCGACATCGAGCGGGCGCGGTCCGAGCGCAAGGCGGATCGGGCGGCCAGCTACGCCAAGCGATTCGCCGCCAAGGAGGCCTGCGCCAAGGCTCTGGGCACCGGCATTCGCCGCGGGGTGTTCTGGCGCGACATGGGCGTCGTGAACGCACGCACCGGTCAGCCGACCCTGGCGCTCGCCGGCGGCGCGGCGAAGCGGCTGGAGGAGTTGATGCCGCCGGGCTTCTCGCCCCGCATCCATCTGACCCTCACCGACGACCACCCCTACGCCCAGGCGTTCGTGGTGATCGAGGCGATCTCGGCGCAGGAACTGGCGCTGGTCGGAGGCGATTAGCGCGCGCAGATAGACACGGCGCTTTTGGCGCGTTCGCTCTTGCGGTTGAAATGAGGAGCGGGCAGGCGCCGTTGCCGAGAGTTAACCGGCTGGGCGCTTGCCGGGGCGGCGCCCAGCGTCTAGCAACGGCGGCCAACCAAAGGCCGGAAAGACTCCCTACGCATGTCCAAGGCTCAAGCCGCCCAGCCCGACAGGCCTGCCAAGAAAGGCGGCCTGGTCGCGGAGACGGTGGAGATCATCAAGACGGTAGTCTACGCGCTGCTGATCGCGCTGGTGCTGCGGGTGCTGCTGTTCCAGCCCTACACCATCCCGTCGGCGTCGATGGAGCCCAACCTCTACCGGGGTGACTACATCATCGTCTCGAAGTGGTCGTACGGCTGGAGCCGCCACTCGATCCCGTTCAGCCCGCCGATCTTCACGGGCCGGCTGTTCTTCCATGCGCCGCAGCGAGGCGACATCGTGGTGTTCAAGCTGCCGTCGAGCGGCCACATCGACTACATCAAGCGGCTGATCGGCCTGCCGGGCGACCGCATCCAGCTGCGCCATGGCCTGCTCTACATCAACGACAAGCCGGTGGGCATCAAGCCGCTGGGGCGGGGAATGGGGCACCTGCCCGGGGCGCGCGAGATGCAGGCGGTGCTGACCCAGCAGGAGACCAATCCGGAGGGGCGCGCCTATCGCACCCAGCTGTCGCCTGGCCCGGAACGGGCAGGCGACACGAGCGTCTATGTGGTGCCGCCGCATTGCTACTTCATGATGGGCGACAACCGCGACGATTCCGCAGACAGCCGCTTCGATCCCGGCCTCTCGCCCGGCGATCCCAGGCTCGGCGGCTGCGCCTGGGACAGTTCGGTCGACGCCGCGGTCGGAGGCGACAACGGCGTGGGCTTCGTGCCGGAGGAGAACCTGGTGGGCAAGGCGCAGATCATTCTGCTGTCGTGGGACACCGGATCGGACGAGGAAGACACCTCCAAGGCCTCGATCTTCAAGCCCTGGACGTGGTTCACCGACGCCCGACCGAGCCGCTTCTTCCGAGTTCTGCACTAATCCGGATGGACAGACGCGCGGTCGCCATCGCCGAGTTGGAGGGCCGTCTCGGGCACGTGTTCGCCGACCGCGGCCTGATCGAGCGGGCCCTGACCCATGCCAGCGTCGGCGCGCCGGCCGACAACGAGCGGCTGGAGTTCCTGGGCGACCGGGTGCTGGCGCTGATCATCTCCGAGCGGCTGCTCCGCGCCGAGCCGGGCGCCGACGTGGGTTCGCTGTCCAAGCGGCTGCACGTGCTGGTGAGCCGCGAGGCCTGCGCCGAGGTGGCGCGGACTCTGGGCATCGGCCCGGCGCTGCGGTTGCCGGGCGGCGAGACGCGGCGCGGGGCGCGCGACCAGAACCGCATCCTGGCCGACGGCTGCGAGGCGCTGATCGCCGCCCTCTACATCGAGCTCGGGCTGGAGGCGGCGCGCGACAAGGTGCTGGCGCTGTGGGCCGCGCAGATCGACGCCCCCCACGACGAGCGGGAGTCGAACCCGAAATCCCGGCTGCAGGAATGGGCGGCGGCGGCGGGCCGCGGCGCGCCGGCCTACCGGCTGGTGTCGCGCACCGGGCCGGACCATGCGCCGGTGTTCACCATCGAGGTCGAGGTGGCCGGCGCGGCGCCCAGCCGGGCCGACGGCGGCTCGCGCCAGGCGGCGGAGAAGGCCGCGGCGCGGGCCTGGCTGCTGCGCGAAGAGGGCGCGGCATGACCCGCGCCGGCTTCGTGGCGGTGATCGGCGCCCCCAACGCCGGCAAGTCGACCCTGGTCAACCGGCTGGTGGGCTCCAAGGTCTCGATCGTCACCCAGAAAGTGCAGACCACGCGCTTCCCGATCCGTGGCGTGGCCATGGCGGGCGACGCGCAGATCGTGCTGGTGGACACGCCCGGCATCTTTCGCCCGCGGCGGCGGCTGGACCGGGCGATGATCCGCTCCGCCTGGGGCGGCGCCGAGGGCGCCGACGCCGTCGTCCACCTGGTCGACGCCGAGGCTGAGCTCGCGGCGGCATCGCCGAAGGCGCGGGCCGCCGATCGGCGTTCCGCAGAGGACGTCCGCACCATCATCGAGGGCCTGAAGGCCGCCAAGCGGCCGCCGATCCTGGCGCTCAACAAGTTGGATCGGGTGAAGGCCGAGGACCTGCTGGGACTGACCGAGCGTCTGTTCGCCACCGGGGCCTATTCCGAGGTGTTCATGATCTCGGCGCTGAAGGGGTCCGGCGTCGAGGACCTGCGGGCGCGGCTGGCGGCGATGATGCCGGAGGGGCCGTGGTTCTATCCGGAGGACCAGGCGGCCGACCTGCCGGCGCGGCTGCTGGCCTCGGAGATCACCCGCGAGAAACTCTATCTGCGGGTCCACGAGGAACTGCCCTATTCGGCCAGCGTCGAGACCACGGCGTTCGAGGAGCGACCGGACGGCTCGGTGCGGATCGAGCAGATCGTCTACGTCGCCCGCGAGGGCCATCGGCCGATCCTGATCGGCAAGGGCGGCCAGACGCTGAAGTGGATCGGCGAGGCGTCGCGCAAGGAGCTGTCGGAGTTGCTCGAACGGCCCGTGCACCTGTTCCTGACCGTGAAGGTGAAGGCCAACTGGGCTGACGAGCGGGGCCTCTACCGAGACCTCGGGCTGGAGTTCGACGTCTAGGTCGCAGGGCCTTAGTCTGAAGCCATGGAATTCGAGGACGACGCCTTCGTGCTCTCGGCCCGGCCGTTCGGGGAGACCGGAGCGATCGTGGAACTGATCACCCGCCTGCATGGCAAGTACGCCGCGCACGTGGCCGGGGCGGCATCGCGGCGGATCAAGCCGATCCTGCAGGCGGGCTCGCATGTGACGGCGAGGTTCCGGGCGCGGACGGCCGACCAGCTGGGGTCGGCGTCACTCGAGCCGTCCGGGGAGGGGCCGGCGGCGCTGTTCGACGACCGGCTGGCGCTGGCGGGGCTGGCGGCGGCGGCGGCGGTGGCCGCCGGCGCGCTGCCGGAGCGCGAGCCGCATCCGGGGGCCTATCTCGGGTTCGAGGCCTTCATGGCGGCGCTCGGCGCCGAGCACATCTGGCCCGCCGTCTATGTCCGGTTCGAGGCCGGGCTGCTGCAGGACCTGGGGTTCGGGCTGGATCTGGGGCGCTGCGCGGTGACCGGCGCGGTCGACGACCTGGTCTACGTCAGTCCCCGGACCGGCCGGGCGGTGTCGGCGGCGGCCGGCGAGGCCTACAAGGACCGGCTGCTGGCCCTGCCGCGGTTCCTGCTCTCGTCGCAGGGCGGGCTGGGGCCTGGCGACGTGGGGGCGGGGCTGGCCATCACCGGCCATTTTCTCGAACGCTTCGTGTTCGCCCCGCTCAACCGCCCGCTGCCGCCCGCGCGGCACTGGCTGATGGACCGGCTGGTGGAGGCGGGGCGGCTCTAGCCGTCCTGTTTCGGTCCCCGGACGGCCCGCAGGGCCGAGCCGGGACCGGACCCTCCGGTTCCCGCGCGAGTTCCAGCTCGGTGAAGGCCCGTCCGGCCCCGGGTCTGCGCTGCTCCGCTGCTCCGCCCGGGGTGACGGAAAGGTGCGCCAATGCAGAAGACTTGAAGGGAACAGCGGTTCATGGCGTCTTGGCGCGACAGGGAGGCGCTGATGGCGAAGTACATGCAGCTGGTGATGGTCAACGCCCGCGACGGGCGTGACGACGAGTTCAACGACTGGCTCGACAATCACCACATCCCCGAAATTGTCGAGGCAGGCGGCTTCGTGAAATGCCACCGCTACGAGCTGGCGCCCGAGGAGGCCGCCAACCCGAGGGCGCCCAAGCGCTACATGCATCTCTACGAGCTGGAGACCGACGACCTTGCGGCGACGCGGGCCAAGATCGACGCCAAGCGATCCGGCATGACGCCGCTGCCGGATGCGCTCGATACCAGCGACATGTTCGCCGTCTACTACAGACAGCGCTGACGGGAGCTGCCTGCGTCGGACCTAGGCGGGAAGCCGGCGCTCCAGCTCGGCGACCCGGCGGGCAAGGTCGCGCTCCAGCAAATCGAAGAGACGGGTCGCAGCCGCGATGTCGGCGTGCGAAACCGACGGGGCCGTCCGCGACAAGAGGTCTGCCTCCCGCTGGCGGATCAGGCGGTAGTGGCGCTGGCCCTCGTCGGTCAGGCCGACCAGCGGCGAGCGGCGATGCGACGGATTGGGCAGGGTCTCGACCAGGCCGCGGGTCAGCAGGTCGTTGACGATGGTCTGGATGTGCTGGCGCGACACCGGCCGCTCGCGCGCAAGATCGGGCACCGTGCGAGGCCCCGAAGCGGTCAGGGAGGCCAGGACGCTGCGCATGGCGGCGCTGATCCCCAGGTCCTCATGAAGCTGATCGGCGAGGGCCTTGAGCAGGAAGTGGAGCCGGGGAATCCGGTTCACCAACGGGGCCAGGTCGGGTTGCCACGTAGCCATGACAATAAACATGTCGAATTAGCATGTGGATTGTCAACATCCTTATCTGGACAGAAACCATGAGTCAGGCGATGCGGGGCGCATGGATGACGCTGCGTTGCCGCCCTCCGCGCCGCCCGGCGACGGCGGCCGGATTCTCGACGAGCCGTTGAGCGAGGCGCTGTCGCGCCGCTACCTGGCCTACGCCCTCTCCACCATCACCCAGCGGGCGTTGCCCGACGTGCGCGACGGCCTGAAGCCGGTGCACCGGCGGCTGCTCTACGCCATGCGGCTGCTGCGGCTGGACCCCGAGTCGGCGGCCAAGAAGTCGGCCCGGGTGGTGGGCGACGTGATCGGCAAATACCACCCCCACGGCGACGTGGCGGTCTATGACGCGCTGGTGCGCCTGGCCCAGGACTTCGCCCAGCGATACCGGCTCATCGACGGCCAGGGCAACTTCGGCAACATCGACGGGGATAACCCCGCCGCCATGCGGTACACCGAGTGCCGGCTGACCGAGGCGGCGCAGCTGCTGCTGGACGGAATCGACGAAGACGCGGTCGATTTCCGACCGACCTACGACGGCCAGGAAGAAGAGCCGGTCGTGCTCCCGGCGGGCTTCCCGAATCTGCTGGCCAACGGCTCGTCCGGCATCGCGGTGGGGATGGCCACCTCGATCCCCCCCCACAACGCGGCCGAGCTGATCGACGCCTGCCTGATCCTGCTGGAGCGGCCGGATGCCACGACGGCGGACCTGATGGAAAAGGTGCTGGGGCCGGACTTCCCCACCGGCGGGGTGATCGTGGAGTCCAGAACCTCGATCCTCGACGCCTATGAGACCGGACGCGGCGGCATTCGCACCCGGGCCCGATGGACCAAGGAGGACACCGGCCGGGGAACCTGGCGGATCGTCGTCACCGAGATCCCCTACCAGGTGAAGAAGGCCGACCTGGTCGAGCAGATCGCCGGCCTGATCGAGGCCAAGCGGGCGCCGCTGCTCGGCGACGTGCGCGACGAGTCGGCCGAGGACGTGCGGCTGGTGCTGGAGCCGCGCGCCCGCACCGTCGAGCCCGAGGTGCTGATGGAGAGCCTGTTCAAGCTTTCCGACCTCGAGACCCGCTTCCCGGTGAACATGAACGTGCTGGACGCCCGCGGCGCGCCGCAGGTGATGGGCCTGAAGCCGGCGCTGAGGGCGTTCCTGGACCACCGGCGCGAAGTGCTGGTGCGCCGGGCGCGCTTCCGGCTCGGCAAGATCGAGCAGCGGATGCACATCCTGGCCGGGCTGCTGATCGTGTTCCTGAACCTGGACGAGGTGATCCGCATCGTCCGCTATGAGGACGAGCCCAAGGCCAAGCTGATCGAGACCTTCGAGATCGACGACATCCAGGCCGAGGCGATCCTGGACACCCGCCTGCGCCGCCTGGCCAAGCTGGAGGAGATGGAGCTGCGGCGCGAGCACGCCGAACTCGGCGAGGAACGCGACGGCATCCAGGCCATGCTGGACTCCGACCAGGCGCAGTGGGTGCTGGTCGGGGCGGGGTTGCGGCATGTGCGGGAGATCCTGGGACCGGACACGGAGGTGGGCCGTCGTCGCAGCACCTTCGCCGACGCGCCGGTGATCGACGCCTCGGCAGCGGTCGAGGCGCTGGTGACCCGCGAGCCGATCACCGTGATCCTCTCCAAGCGCGGCTGGATCCGGGCGGCGAAGGGCCGGATCGAGGACCCCTCGGAGCTGAAGTTCAAGGAAGACGATGCGCTGGCCTTCCTGGTCCCGGCCGAGACCACCGACAAGCTGCTGCTGTTCGCTTCCGACGGGCGGTTCTTCACGCTCGGCGGCGACAAGCTGCCGTCGGCGCGCGGGCAGGGCGAGCCGCTGCGCCTGCTGCTCGACCTCGACGACCGGGTGACCATCGTCGCCGTGTTCGTCCACCGGCCGGGGCGCAAGCGGGTGCTGGCCTCGAAGGAGGGCTACGGCTTCATCCTGCCCGAGGACGAGGCGCTGGCGAACCGCAAGGCCGGCAAGCAGGTGCTGACCGTGGGCGCCAAGGGCGCGGCCTTCTGCCTGGAGGCGTCGGGCGACCACCTGGCGGTGATCGGCGACAACGGCAAGGCGCTGATCTTCCCGCTCGCCGAGCTGCCGGAGATGCCGCGCGGCAAGGGCGTGAAGCTGCAGAGCTATCGCGAGGGCGGCCTGCGCGACGGGCTGCTGTTCACGGGCGCCGAGGGCGCGGCCTGGACCGACGCGGCCGGCCGCACCCGGGCCTGGACCGACTGGCGCGACTGGCTGGGCCGGCGGGCCAGCGCTGGCCGGCTGGCGCCGAAGGGCTTTCCGGCGACGAAGCGGTTCCGGCCGGGATAGGCTGCGGGCGTCGGGGCGGCCAAGGAGGCGGCCATGGACGCGACGAACACCTGGAAGCTCTTCTGGACGTCGATGGCCGGCATGGCCGCCCTCGCCCTGGGCATGACCGCGCTGGTCTTCCTGTCGGCGGGGACGATCCATTTCTGGCAGGGCTGGGTGCTGATCGTGGTGTTCGTGGGCGCGAGCCTGGTGATCACCCTCGACCTTCTGCGCTCCGATCCCGCGCTGCTGGCGCGGCGGCTTCGCGCCGGGCCGACCGCCGAACGGGAGACTTCGCAGCAGATCATCCAGGGCGTCGCGCAGCTGACCTTTGCCGCCCTGCTGGTGGTTCCCGGACTGGACTGCCGGTTTGGCTGGTCGCAGGTTCCGGCGGCCCTGGTTGTGGCCGGCGACGTGCTCGTGGCCTTGGGCTTCGTGGTGGTCGCCTGGGTGTTCAAGTCCAACTCCTTCACCTCCGCGACGATCGAGGTGGGGGAAGGGCAGCAGGTCGTCTCCACCGGCCCCTACGGGATCGTGCGGCATCCGATGTACGTGGGCGGGCTGGTGCTGTTGCTGGGCATGCCGCTGGCCCTGGCCTCCTGGTGGGCCCTGCTGATCCTGCCGCCGATCTACGGCGCCATCGTCTGGCGACTGCTCGACGAGGAGAGGTTCCTGAGCGCCAACCTCGAGGGCTATGACGCCTACCGAGCGAAGGTTCGCTACCGGCTGGCGCCGCTCATCTGGTGACCGCGGCAGCGACAGGTCGCCGTCCCAGAGCCGCCAGCGACTCAAGTTCGTCTTCAGCCGACCGCGCGTCGGCGTCGGCCCTGATTCGGGCGCCGAGCGCGCGGGCCGACCGGGCGAAGCCGGGCTCGTCGATCAGGCGGCGGACGGCGGCCTCGATCTCGTCGGTGGAAGCGGAGGGGGTCAGGCGGAGGGCTGCGCCGCGCTCGGTGGCGCGCACCGCATTGTCCGGCTGGTCGCGGCCGAACGGGATGCACAGCAGCGGCGCACCGTCGATCAGCGGCCGCAGCGCCGTGCCATGGCCGGCATGGGTGATGACCGCCGCGCACTTCGGGTAGAGCTGGCTGTGCGGCGCGCTGCGCACGATGCAGACGTTGGACGGCGCCGCGAACGACTCGGGCGAGAGCATCGGCCCGAGGGTCACCAGGCCCTGCACCGGCAGGCGGCCGAGGGCCTCGATCACCCGGCGCAGGATGTCGTCCTGGGCCTGGTACATGGTCGAGAAGGACACCAGCACCAGCGGCCTGCCCAGCGGCTCGGACCAGGGCGGCGTCCAGGGCTCGGCCCAGGCCGGGTCGGCGAAGTAGGGACCGACGTAGCGATAGGCCGCCGGCAGGGGCACGTCGAAGTCGAACGCGCGGCTGGAGCCGATGAGCACTCGGTCGGCGGCGTCCAGCTGCTCGAACAGGTTGTCGAGCGGCGCCAGGCCGACGCCGACCCGCGCCTCGTTGAAGGCGGGCAGGCCCTGCTGGAAGGCGGCGCGGGTGGCCTGGCGGAGGCGGGCGTGGACGACACGGTACTCGTCATCCGTGGCCGGAGGGACGCCGATGCCGAACGGCGCCGCCTCGGGCGAGAGGGTCGGCAGCGACCAGAGGTTCGACGAGAAGGGCGCGAATCGCCGGCTGGCGGCCTCTGCGCCGGCCATCACGCCGAACATCAGCTCGTGGCAGGTCACCACGTCGGCGTCGAACGCCTCGGCGATCTCGACCGTGTCGCGGGCGTACCGCGCGGCGGGGCCGCACATGATTCGCTCCGACAGGTCGCCGATGATCTCGAACGGGCTGCGCGCCAGCCAGTCCTTCAGGGGGTCGCCGTCCGGCGACTTGTCGGGGCGCGAGGGCGCGGTGATCCAGGGGCGGAACGGCAGGCCGAGCGCCGCCGCGTCGGGGGCGTTGCAGGCGTCGCTGACCGCCAGCACCTGGTGGCCGCGCGCCATCAAACCCCGGGCCACCAGCAGCAGCGGTTGAACGTGGCCGCCGCCTTCCCAACTTGCGAACAGGAATCTCGCCATGGCCGGCCGGATAGCCGTCGCGGCCCCGGCGCGCAACCGACGCACCGACGCGGCGAAGACAAGCTTTGCGGCCGGGAGCCAAAGCGGTCAAAGAGGGTTGAACGCTGATGAATGTCCGCGTCATAACGCGACGCTTCACACAGGAGGAGTCGGGACCGGTGTTGGCCAGAGCCGCTGCTCGGTGGGCTACGACTGACGGCGATGCGATCCCGCGCGCCGGCGCCGACCGTGGCCCGCGGCTCGTGGACACGACGATGCTGTACGCGCCCCGCAGCGGCGGCGTGAAGCGTTACCTGACCGCCAAGCGCGCCTGGTTCGCCGAGGCGCGTCCGCAAGTGCGCCACACCCTGGTGGTTCCCGGGCCCCGCCATGCCTACGACGGGGCCGGGCGGCTTTCGATCTACGCGGCCCCGCTGCCGTTCGGCGACGGCTACCGCTGGCCGGTGGGCAAGACCGGCTGGATGAAGCGGCTGATTCGCCAGCAGCCGACCCTGATCGAGGCCGGCGATCCCTACACGCCCGGCCTGGCGGCCCTGAAGGCCGGCGAGGCGATGGGCATACCGGTGATCGGTTTCTGCCACACCGACCTCGGGGCCCTGGCGGCGCTGCACATCGGCGAATGGGCCGAGAAGCCGGTGCGCCGTCACTGGGGCGAGATCTACCGCCGCTTCGACCGGGTGGCCGCGCCCAGCCGCTACATCGCCGAGCGTCTCGCCGACGCAGGCGTCGTGGATCCGGTGGCCTTGCCGCTGGGAGTCGACGTGGAGACGTTCCGACCCGACGGCGCCGATCCGGCCGGACTGCGCCGGCGGCTGGGCCTCGGCTCCGACACGCGGCTGCTGGTCTTCGCCGGCCGACCGGCGCGGGAGAAGCGGGTCGACGTGCTCGTGGAGGCCGTGGAGCGCCTCGGCGCGCCCTACGTTCTGCTGCTGGTCGGGGCGGGCGGCGCGGCGGCGCCCTCCGACCGTGTGGTCGAACTCCCCTACGAAGCCGATCCCGCGAAGCTGGCGGCCCTGCTGGCCAGCTGCGACGCGTTCGTGCACGCGAATGACAGCGAGCCCTTCGGACTGGTGGTGCTGGAGGCCATGGCCTGCGGGCTGCCGCTGGTGGGCGTGGCTTCGGGCGGGGTGGCCGAAAGCATCGACGGGGAGATCGGCGAGCTCGCGGGCCACTCGGCTTCGGGTGAGATCGCCGAGGCGATCCGCGCACTGTTCGAACGTGACCTCCAGGCGCTCGGTCGCACCGCGCGGACGCGCGCAGTGCAGCGGCACGGCTGGCATTCCGTGTTCACCGACCTGTCGCGCCTCTATGCCGACGTCACCGGCGACCCGGCCTTTGCGGAGGCGGCGCCCCTCGCGTTGGCGAACTGAGGCAGGTCGCCCGCGATCGGGGCGCTCGCTCGCCGGCGATCCGGCTTACTGCCGATGCGCCGGGCAGAGCGTCAGCGGAACGCCCGCCATGATCGGGACGCACGCGGCGCTGTCCAGGACGAGATGATAGCGGGCCAGTACGTCCGGCCTGGCCGCCGCCGGGTCGGCGGCGCGGAGCAGGTAGATCGGTCCCCGGTGGCCGGCCAGCCGGGCCGCGACGAGACGTTGCGCGGGCTCGTTGCGGCCCGGCGCCGAGAAGTTGGTGGCCGCCGATACGAAGGGTGGGGCGCCCGGCCATTGCGGAATTAGAAAGCTGACCGGTTCGTCCGTGGCCGCCAGCACCATGGCGCCCGGCGGCAGAGCGGGAAGGCGGCTGGTGAAATAGCGACCGCCGGTCATGTCGATGGATCCCCAGTTGGGGGCATAGACCAGCCCGACGCAGGCGCCATAGGCGACGACCGCGGCCGCGACGGCGGCGCGGGGTCGTCGGCGACCGAGCAGCTCGTTCACCGCCACGAACATCATCAGCGCGGCCATCGCCTCCAGGATGATGGCGTAGCGGTAGATGCCGAAGAGCCGGATCCAGATCAGGTAGGTCGTGACGAAGCCGGTGACGAGGAACAGCTGGTATCGCGTCGTGCGAGCCGCGCGCCGGCGAAGCAGATCGACGAGCCCCCGCACGATCCAGACGGCCGAGATGACGAAGGCGATCAGGACCCGGGGATCGCGCATCTTCAGCTCGGAATGCGCCTTGTTCTCGAGAAAGGCCTCCCGGAACGGGAAGACCAGGACCTCGCGGGCGTCCTGGGCGACGGTGCGGAGGTCCCGCCAGCTGCTCGCGTCCGCATAGGGCGAGTGGAAGACATCGTTGAACATCGGGAAGAGCGGGCTGCCCCAGTGGACCGCGAGAGACCACATCCAGGGCCCGGCCAGGACCAGGAAGGCCCCAACGCCGCCGGCCGCGAAGCCGATGAACGCGCGAGCGAGGTCCCGCCGGCGACCCCACGGGGCGATCCAGGCGGCGGCCAGGCTGAGGCCCACGAGGGGGACCATTGCGGTCAGCTTCAGTGCGCCGGCCGCGCCGAAGGCGACGCCGGCCAGGGCGAAGGCGCGAAGCGCGGGGAGCCGGCCGACGTGGAACATCGTCAGCGCCAGTATCCCCAGCATCAGGAGACAGGTCGTGGTCCATTCGCCGGTGGCCGACCCGAGCTGGCCGTGCCCTGCAGATCCGCTCGCCGCGATCAGCGCCGCCGTGAGCCGGTTGGCGAGCATCAGGCGCGACGGGGGCCCCTCGGCGCGCGCCTGCAGCTGCCCGCAGATCGCCCAGACGGCGCTCGCGGCCAGGCCGGTGGGCAAGCCCATCAGGAAGACGACGAGGTAGTCGGGGACCCCGGCGTGGGCCAGGAGGTAGAACGGCGTATCGATCAGCGGATTGAAGAACGTCTGAAGCTGCGCCGCGAAAAGATCGACGTCGGCGCGATGGTGCAGCCAGGCCCACGGGTTGTAGTAATGGTAGTTCTTCATGTCCCAGTTGAAGTCTTTGCCGTGCCATAGCGACAGCAGTCCGCTGAGCAGCAGCCAGAGCCACACCTGGTAGCGGCCGAGCTGCGCAAGGCGGGATTCGAGGGCGCGCGCCCTCGGGCGCGTCGGCGCCGGGGTCTGATCTGGCGTCGCCGTCATCGCCGGCCTCCGAAAACGAACCAGCGGAGGCTGGCGTAATTCCAGATCAGGGCCAGGGCCGATCCGGCCGTGAGCGCGATCAGGGGGCCGGTCGGGGGAGGGAGGCGGGTGACGTAGACCACGGCCGCATAGACGCAGTAGTTGATCAGGGCGCCGACGATCTGGGTTGCGAGATAGGACAGGAACAGGCGATCGCCGCGTCGCTGGCGCGACGCGAACGTCCAGTTGCGGTTCAGCAGATAGGTGCAGACCACCGCGGCGCCGAAGGAGACGACCCGGGCCAGGTAGGGGCCGAGCGCGGTGGCGTGCAGCAGGGCGGTCAGGACGCCCGCATCGACCGCGAAACCGATACCGCCGACGACCACGAAGCGGGCGAAGCGGACCGCCTCGGTCCGGCCTGCGGCGAGGCCTTGCGCCTGCGGCGTGCTCACGGCGCCGCGCCGGGGCCCGGGATCTGCAGATAGGCCAGTCGCCGCGCTTCCCGCCGCCCGGTCCGCACGGTGTCGAGGACGAGCCCCACCGCGATCGCCTGCAGCCCCGACAGAGCGAGCCCGACGGCCAGCACCGCCGTGGGCAGGCGCGGCACCAGGCCGGTGGCGAAATAGGTGATGAAAACCGGGACGCTGATGAGGCCCGCCAGCACGATGGCTAGGCCGCCCAGCGTTCCGAAGAACAGCAGGGGGCGCTCGTCACGCAGCAGGCGGGCGATCAGCACCAGGATGCCCAGGCCGTCGCGAACGGTCCGCAGCTTGCTCGTCGAGCCTTCTCCGCGGGGGCGATACGGCGCCGACAGCTCGGCGATGGGCATCCTGAGTTCGAGGGCGTGGATCGCCAGTTCGGTCTCGATCTCGAAGCCGCGGGACGAGGCTGGGAAGCTCTTCACGAAGCGCCGGGAGAGCACCTTGTAGCCCGAGAGCACGTCGGCGAACTGCCGGCCGAACAGCAGGCTGACCAGCCCGGTCAGGAGCCGGTTACCAAACCTGTGGCCCGGCCGGTCCACGGTGCCGGCCACCGGCGCGCGGGCGACGTTGACGAGGTCCAGTTCATCCCCGAACAACTGCTCCACCGCCGCCTGGACGACGGCTGCGTCATAGGTGTCATCGCCGTCGACCATGACGTAGGCGTCCGCCTCGACGTCGGCGAACATCCGGCGCACCACGTTGCCCTTGCCCTGGTAGGGCTCGCGCCGCACCACGGCGCCCGCCGCCTCGGCGATCGGAAGAGTCTCATCGGTGGAGTTGTTGTCGTAGACGAAGATGCGGGCGTCGGAGAGCGCGTGGGCGAAATCGGCCACCACTTTCGAAATGCTGAGGGCTTCGTTGTGACACGGGATCAGCACGGCGACCCGCGCGGCCGCTGCCGGCTGCGGCGTCCTCTGGTCGGAGGCCGAGACCCGGGCGGCCTCGCCGATCGATCCGCGCACGACAGAAGCCGCCGTCATTCCCCCGTCCGCCCCATGCCTGCACGCCCGATTCGCCGGATGGCGCGCCGCCGCGCATGCGCCGGCGGCATACCGCGTCCCCTGCCGCTTTGAAACACGGCGCGCAGGCCCCTGACGCCGCAGCAGCGCCTGCGACCGCATCGTTGGCGACCGACCTGCGGTTACCCTGTGGCGGCCAGATAGGCGCGCCAGCCGCCGAAAGCGGTGATGTCTTCGGCCCCGTGGCAGGCGCGCGGCTCGGCGACGAAGCCCTTGACGCGGGCGCCGTCGGCCAGGGTCACATCGCCGATGGCGAGCGGCGCCTCGACCGCAGCCACGAACCCCCCGAACAGGTCGAGCGGCAGTTCGTAGACCTCCACCTCGATGGCGGCGCCGCCGTCGCCCACATGCGCCAGCGCCGGCTTGGGCGGCGTGACGCCGGACATGGCGTAGAGACGGTAGACCGGCGCGGTCCTCGTCTGGGCGGCCAGCCGAGCCCTGCGCGACTGCAGCTGCCAGTGGAGCGGCATGCCGGCCAGGTGGGCGCCCAGCACCGCCAGCTTCACTGTGTCGGCCGGACGCTCCCCGAGGTCGAGCGGCGGGGGTGGGTCGACCGCGGCGGCCTCGAACCGCCGACCCAGCGCCTGCAACGCGCGGTCGCCCCAGGCGGGCGCCATCAGCGTCACCCCGAAGCCGGGGCCGTCGGTGCGGAAGCCGGCCGGAAGGGCGAGGGCGGCCAGGTCGAGCAGGTTCACGAAGTTGGTGTAGAGGCCGAGGTTGGCGTTGAGCTGCATCGGCTCGGCCAGCATGTCGGCGATCCGATAGACCGTCGGGGAGGTGGGCAGAACGAGCGCGTCGCAGGCGCGCCAGATGGATTCGGCCTCGCGCCGACAACCGGCCAGGGCGTACTGGCCCTTCATCGCCTCGACGCCGGACGTCGCGAGACCCTGCTGCAGGATCTCCCGGACGACCGGATGGATCGCCGAGGGATTGGTCCGCAGCAGGCTCTCGGTGGCGGCGGCGCGCTCGGCCACCCAGGGCCCGGGCGCGTAGAGCAGGCGGGCGGCGGCCAGCAGGGGCGAGATGTCGACCTCGACGATCTCGGCCCCCAGGTCCGCCAGCCGCGCCAGGGCGCGGTCGAACAGCCCGGCGTACTGGCGGTCGCCCAGGAACACTCTCTGTGAGGGCAGGGGCGCGCCGAGCCGCGTCGGCGACGGCGCTTTTCCCGAAGGCGCCGGCCGGGAATAGGGGTCCTCGGGGTCGAAGCCTGTGACGACCCCGTCCACCAGCGCCGCGTCCTCCACGGTAGCGGTGAACACGCTGATGCAATCCAGCGTGCGGCAGGCGGGCGTCAGACCGCGTGTGCTCCAGCGCCCCCGCGTCGGCTTCAGCCCCACCAGGCCGTTGATCGCGGCCGGCACGCGCCCCGAGCCGGCGGTGTCCGTGCCCAGCGCGAAGGTCACCAGTCCGGCGGCCACGGCCACGGCGGAGCCGGAGCTCGAGCCGCCGCTGACGAAGTCCCGATTGTATACGCATCCGCATGCGCCGTAGGGGCTGCGCGCGCCGCTGAGACCGGTGGCGAACTGGTCGAGGTTGGTCTTGCCGATCAGCAGCGCGCCCGCCGCCTCCAGGCGCTCGACGACCGTGGCAGAGCGCTCCGGCGAATAGGCGAAGGCCGGGCAGGCGGCGGTGGTCGGCAGGCCCGCAACGTCGATGTTGTCCTTCACGGCGTAAGGCGCGCCAGCGAGGGGCAATGTCTCGCCAGCTGCAAGGCGGGCATCGATCCGCCGTGCGCTGGCGCGCACAGCGGCGGGATCGCACCGATGGATCCAGGTCTGCGGCTGCACGGTGTCGTAGATCGCCGCGCGTTCCAGCGCCTCCTCGGCCACGTCGGCGGCGGTCCTATGGCCGCCGGTCACGCCTGCGACCACTTCGCCCACGCCCCATCGCGCCAGGCGCCCCGAGGCCTGGTCAGGCGGAGGCATTGTGCGAGGCCTCGGCGAGCAGCTTCTCGAACGACGCCTCGACGAGGTCGACGTGGTGCAGCATGGCGGCGTGGGCCGCCGCGGCCTGGCCGGAGACGACCGCCTTGACCACCTCGTCGTGCTCCGCATGCGAGCGCGGCAGCCGCCCCGTGGTGCGGAACTGGGAGCGCCGATAGAGCGCCAGGCGCCGCCGAAGCCCCGCCGCGGCGTCGGCCAGGATGGCGTTGTGGGCGCCCGCGTAGATCAGGCTGTGGAAGCGCTCGTTCGCCTCGACGAATTCCTGGATCAGGCCGCGCCGCGCCAGCTCGCCCATGTGCTCGTGCAGGCGCTGCAGCCCGCGACGCTCGATCGGCGACATGCTCATCGCCGCCAGGCGCGCGCAGGTCGCCTCCAGCTCGGCCATGGCGACGAACATTTCCTCCAGCCGCTCCGGGGTCAGCAGCGCGACGAAGGCGCCGCGGTTCGGCTTCAGGTCCACGAGGCCGGTGCTGGCGAGCTCCCGCAGGGCCTCCCGCACCGGCGTGCGCGAGACCTGGAACCGCTGGGCCAGCACCTGTTCGTCGAGCTTCATTCCCGGGGTCACTTCGCCGCTCAGCACGAGGTCCGCCAACTGTTGCGCCAGCGTGCCGACCTTGTGACCCAGTTCGTCGCGATCCATCCGCCTGTCGCTCCCGTCCCGGTCTTATTGCATGCAACTTACGCACATAATGCGCTGATAGCATACACAACGCACCAAATCGCTAAATCTTGCATAAGAAGCGTCCGTACCGACCCCTCGTGTGTGCATCAATTTGCCCGTCGGCGGAAGCCATCGCGTGAAGCGCATCGAGACGGGGGTTGTGACAGCATGTTCAACAAGACGGGGTTGGCAGTGGCGCTGGCGGGTCTGGCGCTGGCAATCGGGGCGCCTGGCGTCGCATCGGCCGAGGACCCGAGCCTGCACGGCTTCGCCGATGTGTCGGTCAAGAACGACTACATCACACCCCGCGGCCTGGTGGTGACCACGGCCGGCACGACGATCCAGGCGCTGGACGGCCTGGTGCTGGATTTCCCGCAGGCGCCGGGCGGCCTCGTCACCGACGTCTCGGTGGTGGGCGGCACCTGGATGGACTGGAACCCCGGCTACGACCACGCCCGCAACAGCGAGGCGTTCAACGAGTTCGACTGGTTCGTCGGCTTCAACGTGAAGCTGGGCCGCGACTGGAAGGCCGGCGTCCAGTACGTCGAATTCATCAGTCCACAGAAGGCCTTCAAGACCGAGCGCAACGTCGAGTTCAGCCTGGCGTTCGACGACGGCCCCTACATGAAACCGATCAGCTTCCAGCCCTATGTGAAGCTGTTCTACGCGGCCTCGGGCGACTCCACGGTGGTGGTTGGGCGCAAAGGCGGCACGTTTGACGTGGAATTGGGCGCGACGCCCAGCATCGACCTGCATCCCTACGGCGCGCCGTTGATCCTGAGCGCCCCCACCTGGATCACTGTGGGTCCCTCGAGCTTCTGGGGCGCGGGCGGATCAGGGGTGGTGTCGACGGGGATCAAGGCGACCTATCCGATACCCGGGCCGGCCTCGGCCGGGCACTGGTCACTCTACGCCGGCTACCAGTACTACCACCTGCTCAACGATCGGCTGGTGCTCGCCGAACAGCTCCTCAACGGCCGCTCGAAGCACGATCTCGGCCTGTGGTCGTTCGGCGTGGGCCTCGGGTTCTAGCGGTCCGGCCATGCCCGAGATCCCCGCCGTTCCCTATCCCTACGCGTTCGACCCGGCGCGGACCGCGCTGGTGATCATCGACATGCAGCGCGACTTCCTGGAGCCGGGCGGATTCGGCGCGGCGCTCGGCAACGACGTCTCGCGTCTGGCCGGCGTCGTCGAGCCGACCCGGCAGGTGCTGGCGGCCGCTCGCGCGGCCGGGATGCTGGTGATCCACACCCGCGAGGGGCATCGGCCCGACCTGACGGACCTGTCGCCGGCCAAGAAGCGTCGCGGGCGGTTCGATCTGACCATCGGCGATCCCGGCCCCATGGGCCGCATCCTGGTGCAGGGGGAGGCGGGGCATGACATCGTCCCGGCCCTCGCGCCGGCGCCCGGCGAGCCGGTGGTCGACAAGCCGGGGAAGGGGGCGTTCTACGCCACCGACCTCGAGACCATCCTCAAGGCCCGCAGCGTCACCCACCTGATCATCTGCGGGGTCACCACCGAGGTCTGCGTCAACACCACGGCGCGGGAGGCCAACGACCGGGGCTACGACTGCCTGGTCGTGTCCGACTGCACCGGTTCCTACTTCCCCGAATTCCACGAGACGGCCCTGCGGATGATCACCGCTCAGGGCGGCGTGGTCGGCTGGGTGGCCGCTTCGCCGGCGATCATCGAAGCCCTGGGGACGGGTCCATCCACCATCACTGCGGGAGGCAGCCAGTCATGAGCGCATCGTCGATTACCGCGCCGATCGCGACCACGTCGCCGCCCCGGCTGCCGTTCTGGCGGCCCGGCGACTGGAACGCCCTGTTCGGCTTCGGCACCAACATCCTGGTCAACGTGCTGGTGCTGACCGGCCTCCTGCGGTTCGTGCTGAAGATGCCGGACGAGGTGGTGTTCGGCCGCATCCTGCCCGCCACCGGGCTGATGATGTTCCTCAGCACCATGTACTACGCCTGGCTTGCCCGGCGCCTCGCCCGCAAGACCGGGCGCGACGATGTGTGCGCACTCCCGTCCGGGATCAGCGTGCCGCACATGTTCGTCGTGGTGTTCGTGGTCATGCTGCCGATCCTGCACGACACCAACGACCCGATGGTCGCCTGGGGCGCGGGCCTCGCCTGGGTCTGCGTGCAGAGCTTCGTGCTGATGGCGGGCGGGTTCCTGGCGCCGTACGTGCGCAAGATCACCCCGCGAGCCGCGCTGCTGGGCTCCCTGGCGGGCATCTCGCTCACCTTCATCTCGATGAGCCCGGCCGCGCAGATCTTCATGACGCCGGTGATCGGCATGACCTGCATGGCGATCATCCTGTCGAGCTGGTACGGCGGCCTGCGCTTTCCGAAGGGCATCCCGGGCGGACTGGTGGCCATCGTGGCCGGCGCGGCGATCGCCTGGATCTCCAACGCGTTCGGCTACCACATCGGCGGCGTGGGGCCTGACAAGGTCACCGATGCGATCTCCACGTTCGGTTTCAAGTATCCCCTGCCGGCGGTCGCCGAGATGGCGTCCGGCTTCAAGTACATCGGGGTCATCCTGGTCTCGGCCATCCCCTTCGGGATCTATGACCTCGTCGAAGCCATGGACAACGTCGAGAGCGCATCGGCGGCGGGGGACCCCTTCCCGACCACCCAGGTGCTCACCGCCGACGGCGTCGTCAGCCTGATCGGCTGCCTGATGGGCAACCCGTTCATCAACGCGGTCTACATCGGCCACCCGGGCTGGAAGGCGATGGGCGGACGCACCGGCTACTCGGCCGCCACCGGCATCCTGATGCTGCTGCTGACCATGTTCGGCGTGGTGGCCCTGCTGATGGCCTTCATCCCGTCGGTCGCGCTGCTGCCGATCCTGCTCTACATCGGCATGCTGATCGGGGCGCAGTCGTTCCAGGAGAGCCCCGCCCGGCACGCCCCGGCGGTGGTCATCGCGCTGGTTCCGCAGATCGCGGCCTGGGGGAAGACCCAGATCGACAATGCGCTCGGCGCCGCCAACCTCTCGGCCGATGCGGTGGGGCTCGACAAGCTGGCCCAGGGCGGCGTGCTCTATCACGGGCTCGCCATCCTCGGCAGCGGCGCCACGCTGGCGGGCATCATCCTCGGTTCGATCACCGTGATGATCATCGATCGGAAGCTCGACAAGGCGGCCTACTTCGCACTGGCGGGTGGGGTGCTGACCTTCTTCGGCCTGATCCACAGCGAGGCCATCGGCATCGCCCGGACGCCCGAGGTGGCGGCAAGCTACGTGATCGCCGCCGCGTTCCTGTTCATCGCCGCCAAACGCGGCGCCTTCGTGCAGGAAATGCCGGCGCATGGTCCCGTGATCGAGCATGGTATCGGCGAGACGGCGTAGCGCGGGCGTCCACCGGCCGCCGCCCCGTGTGGAGGCTCCATGACCGAGGACGACGTTCCACCCGCGGCCAAGATCGCCGCCCTGGCCGAAGCGCTGGGCGTGGCCCTTCCGCCGGAGCACCTGCAGGAGGCGGCCCGTGGGTGGCGGTTGCTTGCGCCGCACCGTGCGGCCGTCCGGGGCGTTCGCCTGGGGCCGGAGGCCGAACCGGCGCCTGTGTTCCGGCCTTGAGCCCGGAGGCAGGGCAGGGGGCCGCGGAGCTCGCCGCAGCGGTCCGGACCGGCCGCGTCTCGGCCGTTGCGACAGTCGAGGCCGCCCTGGCGCGCATCGAGGCGACGAATCCGCGGCTGAATGCTTTCCGCGTCGTGCTGGCGGACCGCGCCCGGGGGGAGGCCGCGGCGGTGGACGCCGCCGTCGCCGCCGGCCGCGATCCGGGTCCGCTGGCGGGGGTCCCGTATGGCGTGAAGGACCTGTTCGACATCGAGGGCCTGCCCACCGCCGCGGGGTCGAAGATCGGCGCCGAGGGCCCGGCCGCCCGGCGCGACGCCGTCCTGGTGTCGCGTCTGCGCGAGGCGGGGGCCGTGCTGCTCGGCCTGCAGGTGATGGACGAATACGCCTACGGCTTCACCACCGAGAACGCCCACTACGGCGCCGTGCACAACCCGCATGATCTCGCGCACAGCGCCGGCGGCTCCTCGGGAGGCTCGGCGGCGGCGGTGGCGGCGGGGCTGGGGTTCTTCGCCCTCGGATCGGACACCAACGGCTCGATCCGCGTCCCCTCGTCGTTCTGCGGTGTGTTCGGCCTGAAGCCGACATTCGGGCGGCTGCCGCGCACCGGCTCGTTCCCGTTTGTCCACGACCTCGACCATCTCGGCCCGTTCGCGCGCAGCGTGGACGACCTGGCGCTGGTCTATGACGTGCTGCAGGGGTCCGACCCGGGCGATCCGGCCTGCGCGCCGCGCGCCGCCGAGCCCGTCGCCCCGACGTTGAGCCCGGCCGCACGCGGCCTGCGCGTCGCCGTCCTCGACGGCTGGTTCCACCAGATGGCCGACACGCAGGCGCGGGAGGCCGTCGCCGCGGTCGCTGAGGTCCTCGGTGCCGAGGCGCGCGTCACGCTCCCGACCGCCGAGGCGGCCCGCTCGGCGGCGTTCCTGCTCACCGCGTCTTCCGGCGCGAACCTCCATCGCGCCAACCTGCTGTCGCGGCCCGGCGACTTCGATCCCGCAACCCGCGGCCGCCTGCTCGCCGGCCTGCTGCTGCCGGCTGCCGAAGTGCTGCACGCCCAGCGCATCCGCCGACGCCTCTATGACGAGGCGATGGCGGCGTTCGACCGCGTCGACCTGCTGATCGCGCCGGCGACGCCCTGCGCCGCGCCGCGGCTTGGCCAGGGCCAGATCACGATCGACGGCCGGGAGCTGCCGGCGCGGCCCAACATCGGCGTCCTCACCCAGCCGCTCAGCGCCATCGGCCTGCCGGTGGCGACCGTGCCAATCCCCACGGCCGGCGCCCTGCCGATCGGCGTGCAGATCATCGCCGCGCCCTGGCGGGAAGACCTGGCCCTGCAGGCCGCCTTGCGGGTGCAGGCAGCCGGCCTTGCCTCAGCTCCGGTGATGGACCCATGCGCATAAACGAGCCGACCGTCCTGGCCGAGGTCACCGCCGCCTTCGCGCGCTACGAGCGGGCGCTGATGGACAACGACCTCGACGCCCTCGACGACCTCTTCTGGCCGAGCGAACACACCACCCGATTCGGTCCCGGTCAGAGCCTCTATGGCATCGATGCGATCCGCGCGTTTCGCGTCGGCAGGGTCGGCGGCTCGCCGCAACGGACGCTGGCCAACACCGTCATCACCACCTTCGGGACCGACTTCGCCACCGCGTCGACGGAATTCCACCGCGTCGGCGAGCCCCGCACCGGGCGGCAGACCCAGACCTGGATACGGACGGACGGCGGGTGGCGCGTCGTGAACGCCCACATTTCGTTCTTGGAAACCGGCCACTGATGCGAGCGGCCGGGCCCGACAAGGGCGGCTGCTGATTCGGCGCCGACGGCGGGCGGCAGAATGGCGGGAATCATGGCGCGAGTGACGGGACTTGAACCCGCGACCTCCGGCGTGACAGGCCGGCGCTCTAACCAACTGAGCTACACCCGCGTCCCGCGAGCCATGCGGCCCGCGAAGGAGGCGGTCTGATAGGTCCGCCCCTGCCTCGCGTCAACTGCCGTGAGAGCGCACCCGGCCCGCCCCGAGGTTGGGCGCCGGCAAGAGATCGACGACAAGGCTGCGCTGGCCGTTGCAGCGCGGCCGTTTTTTGATAACTTCGGTATTTGCGGCTGGTGACGGTTGCACGGTGTAACCGGCCAGGCGCGACACGGACCAGTCGGGCGGGCTGTTCTGGGGGAGACATTATGACGAAGAAGACTTTTGGCATCCGGTCGGCGCTGGCCATTGCCGGGATCGCGGCTGCGTCGATGCTGCTGGCGCCGATCGCCCAAGCCGCCGGAAGCGGCGACGGCGAGGATCGGCGCGTGCGGATCATCAACGAGACCCGCCACACCATGGTGCATTTCTATGCCTCGAACATCTCGGTGAACGACTGGCAGGAAGACATCCTGGGCCGCTCGGTGCTGCGGGCCGGCTCCGACGTGGTCATCAACATCGATGACGGCACGGGCCACTGCGAATATGACTTCAAGGCGGTGTTCGACGACGGTGATTCCGTGGTGAAGCACGACATCAACGTCTGCAAGGTCTCCTTCTACCGCTACACCGAATAGCCGCCTCACATCGGCGGGCCGTGGCGTTTGAACGGCCCGCCTGCATGGGCTAGAAGGGCGCGACTCCGCCTCCCAACCTCGAGAGTCCGCCCGGCCCATGAACGCCTATCTTTTGCAGTACCTGCCGATTGCGATCTTCCTGGTGATCGCCGTGGCGCTGGGGATCCTGTTCCTGGCGATCCCCATGCTCGTCGCGCCCAAGGCGCCTGACCCCGAAAAACTGTCGTCCTATGAATGCGGCTTCAACGCCTTCGACGACGCGCGGATGAAGTTCGACGTCCGGTTCTACCTGGTGTCGATCCTGTTCATCATCTTCGACCTCGAGGTGGCCTTCCTGTTCCCGTGGGCGGTGACGCTGCTGAGACTGCCGCATGAGGCGGCGGTTTACGCCTTCTGGTCGATGATGGCCTTCCTGGGCGTCCTGACGGTGGGCTTCATCTACGAGTGGAAGAAGGGGGCGCTGGAATGGGAGTGATCGTTCCGGCCGGCGAGGCGGCCCGCGCCTCGGTTCCGGGGTATGACCCCAGGAAGCACGACCCCTATTTCGACGGCGTCTCCAACACGCTGGCCGACAAGGGCTTCGTCACCGCCGCCACCGACGACCTGATCACCTGGGCCCGCACCGGCTCGCTGATGTGGATGACCTTCGGCCTGGCCTGCTGCGCAGTGGAGATGATGCAGGCCTCGATGCCGAGGTACGACCTGGAGCGCTACGGCTTCGCCCCGCGCGCCAGCCCGCGGCAGTCCGACGTGATGATCGTCGCCGGCACCCTGACCAACAAGATGGCTCCGGCCCTGCGCAAGGTCTACGACCAGATGCCGGAGCCCCGGTACGTGATCTCCATGGGCTCGTGCGCCAACGGCGGCGGCTACTACTACTTTAGCTACTCCGTGGTGCGCGGCTGCGACCGAATCGTGCCGGTGGACATCTACGTGCCCGGCTGCCCGCCGACCGCCGAGGCGCTGGTCTACGGCGTGCTGCAGCTGCAGAAGAAGATCCGGCGGACGGGGACCATCGAGCGATGAGCCTGTGGCGCGTGTCCGATGAGACGCTGACCGAGCTCGGCCAGCGAATCGTCGCCAATTCGGCCGGAGGGGCCACCGGCTTCCATGTGGCCTATGGCGAGGTGACGGTGCACGCCTCGGCGCACCGGATCGTCCAGACCCTGGAGCTGCTGCGCGACAGCCCGGACTTCGAGTTCCAGCAGCTGATCGACCTGTGCGCGGCCGACTATCCGCAGCGCGAGAACCGCTTCGACGTGGTCTATCACCTGCTCTCGCTGACCAAGAACCGTCGCGTCCGGCTGAAGGTCGAGACGGACGAGGAGACGGCCGTGCCGTCGATCGTGAGCGTCTATCCCACCGCCGACTGGTTCGAGCGCGAGGCCTTCGACCTCTACGGCGTGTTCTTCGAAGGCCACCCCGACCTGCGGCGCATCCTGACCGACTACGGCTTCCACGGCCATCCGATGCGCAAGGACTTCCCGATGACCGGCTACGTCGAGGTCCGCTACGACGACGAGCTGAAGCGGGTCGTCTATGAGCCGGTGAAATCGGTGGAGTTCCGCAGCTGGGACTTCCTGTCGCCGTGGGAGGGGGCCGAGTACGCCCGGCCGGGCGATGGCTATCCGTATGTGATTCCGGGGGACGAGAAGGCGTCGTGAGCGAGACCCATACGGCCCAAGGCGACGTCCCCGAGACGCCAGTCCGCAAGTTCAACATCAACTTCGGCCCGCAGCACCCGGCCGCGCACGGCGTGCTGCGCCTGGTGCTCGAGCTGGACGGCGAACTGGTGGAGCGGGTCGACCCGCACATCGGCCTGCTGCACCGCGGCACCGAGAAGCTGATGGAGGCGCGGCCCTACACCCAGAACATCGGCTACTTCGACCGCCTCGACTACGTCGCCCCGATGAACCAGGAGCACGCCTATGTGCTGGCCATCGAGCGGCTGATGGGGCTGGAAGTGCCGATCCGCGGCCAGCTGATCCGGGTGCTGTATTCGGAGATCGGCCGCATCCTGAACCACCTGCTCAACGTCACCACCCAGGCCATGGACGTGGGCGCGCTGACCCCGCCGCTGTGGGGCTTCGAAGAGCGCGAGAAGCTGATGGTGTTCTACGAGCGCGCGTCCGGCGCCCGGCTGCACGCCAAGTTCTTCCGCCCCGGCGGCGTCCGCTCCGACCTGCCGCCCAAGCTGGTGGACGACATCGACACCTGGGCCCGGCGTTTCCCGAAGGTGCTGGACGACATCGAGAAGCTGCTGACCGGCAACCGCATCTTCAAGCAGCGCAACGTCGACATCGGCGTGGTCAAGCGCGAGGAGGCGTTCGCCTGGGGCTTCACCGGCGTGATGCTGCGCGGCTCGGGCGTGCCCTGGGACCTGCGCCGCAACCAGCCCTACGAATGCTACGGCGAGATGGATTTCGACATCCCGCTCGGCCTCAACGGCGACTGCTATGACCGCTATCTCTGCCGCATGGAGGAGATGCGGCAGGCGGCGAAGATCATGATCCAGTGCACGGAGCGGCTGAAGAAGACGCCGGGACTGGTGCTGTCGGACGACCATAAGGTGACGCCGCCGCGCCGGGGCGAGATGAAGCGCTCGATGGAGGCGCTGATCCACCACTTCAAGCTCTACACCGAGGGCTACCACGTGCCGGCGGGCGAGGTTTACGCCTGCGTCGAGGCGCCCAAGGGCGAGTTCGGGGTCTATCTGGTGGCCGACGGCACCAACAAGCCGTACCGCTGCAAGATCCGCGCGCCGAGCTTCCCGCACCTGGAGGCCATGGACTGGATGAACCGCGGCCACATGCTGGCCGACGTCAGCGCGATCCTGGGATCGCTGGATATCGTGTTCGGGGAGATCGACCGGTGAGCGTCCGCCGTCTCGCCAAGGACCAGCCTGAGTCCTTCGCCTTCACGCCGGAGAATGTGGAGAAGGCGCAGTGGTGGATTGCCAAGTTCCCGGCGGGCCGCCAGCAGTCGGCGGTGATCGCGCTGCTCTGGCTGGCGCAGAAGCAGGAGGGCTGGGTCTGCGAGCCGGCGCTGCGGACGATCGCGGAGATGCTGTCGATCCCGGTGATGCGGGTGCTGGAGTGCGCCACCTTCTACACCATGTTCCAGCTGGAACCGGTTGGTAAGACGGCGTTCTTGCAGGTCTGCGGGACCACGCCGTGCATGCTGCGCGGGGCCAACGAGCTGATGGACATGCTCGGCAGGGAGATCGGGCCGCGCAACCACGTCAGCGCCGACGGGCGGTTCTCGTGGGAAGAGGTCGAGTGCATGGGCGCCTGCGCCAACGCCCCGATGTGCGCGATCAACGACTACTACTACGAGGACCTGACCCCGGACTCGCTGAAGGCGATCCTGGACGAATTCCGGGCCGGCAAGTCGCCGGCGCCCGCCTCGGCGATCGGCCGCCAGGGCGCGGCGCCCGAGGGAGGGCCGCTGACGCTGACCGACCCGGCGCTCAACGACGGTTCGCGGGCCGTGCCGATCACCCGCCTCCCGCACGCGCCGGAGCCGGCATGAGCGCCGCCGCCTTCCTCCCTCCCCTTCATGGGGAGGGACAGCGACGCGGAGCGTCGCAGGGTGGGGGAGTCCGACGCGGCAACACCGGTTGGCGGATTTGGCGCTCGACCCCAGACTTCCCCACCCTGACCGCTGCGCGGTCTTTCCCTCCCCATGAAGGGGAGGGAGGATGAACGTCGCCCGCCAGAAGCGGGGGCTGATGCTCGCCCTGGGCGCCACCGCCGTCAGCCTGGTGGTGGCGATCGGCGCGGTGATCGGCTCGTTCGGCTTTCACATCGGCTGGATGATGTGGGTGTTCGCCGGCGCCCTTGCCGCCGGATTCGCCTCTCACGCCTGGCTGATGCTGGGCGTCTGGCGCGACCGGACGGCCCCGTGACCATGCTCGACGATCCAGCCCTGCTCAATCGCCAGGCGGCCTATGTCGAGCAGATCCGCGCCATTGGCCGCTGGGAGCGCAGCGCCGGTTTCCTCGCCTGCCTTCTGGGCGTGCTGATCCTGGTCCTGGCGCGGTTCCGGTTCGGCGGCCAGCCGCTGGTCGTGGGCGCCGGCGTGGCCGTGGTAGGCGTGGGCTGGGCGCTCTTCGTATATACCGTGGTGCGGCGCCGCATGTGGGTGCGCGCCCATCCCTTCGATCCCAACGGGTAAAGCATGGTCGGACTGCTCGAAGACAAGGACCGCATCTTCACCAACCTCTACGGCCTGCACGACTGGCGGCTGGAGGGGGCGAAGAAGCGGGGCGTGTGGAACGGCACGCGCGAGATGCTGGCCATGACGCCCGAGTGGCTGTGCGACCAGGTCAAGAACTCCGGCCTTCGTGGCCGCGGCGGGGCGGGTTTCGGCACCGGCCTGAAGTGGACCTTCATGCCCAAGCAGGAGAGCGACCGGCCACACTACCTGGTGGTGAACGCCGACGAGTCCGAGCCCGGCACCTGCAAGGACCGGGAGATCATACGCAACGATCCGCACCGGCTGATCGAGGGGTGCCTCGTGGCCTGCCGGGCGATGCGGGCGCACGACTGCTTCATCTACATCCGCGGCGAATACGTGCTGGAGCGCGAGCGGCTCGAGGCGGCGATCGTCGAGGCCACCGAGGCGAAGCTGATCGGGCCGGGGTCGATCCTGGGCTGGGACTGCAACATCCGTGTCACCCACGGCGGCGGGGCCTACATCTGCGGCGACGAGATGGCGCTGCTGGAGAGCCTGGAGGGCAAGAAGGGCCAGCCGCGACTGAAGCCGCCGTTCCCGGCCGGCTCAGGCGTCTACGGCTGCCCGACCACGGTGAACAACGTCGAATCGATCTCCGTGGCGCCGGAGATCCTGCGCCGCGGGGCCGACTGGTTCGCCAGCTTCGGGCGGCCCAACAACACCGGCGTGAAGCTGATGAGCGCCTCGGGGCACGTGAACCGGCCCTGCGTGGTGGAAGAGGCCATGTCGATCCCGATCCGGCAGCTGATCGATGACCATTTTGGCGGCGTGCGGGGGGGCTGGGGCAACCTGAAGGCCATCATCCCCGGCGGCTCGTCGGTGCGGATGATCCCGGCCGAGGAGGCCGAGACCGCGCTGATGGACTTCGACAGCCTGGTGGCGCTGAAGAGCGGCCTGGGCACGGCGGCGATGATCGTGATGGACAAGTCCACCGACCTGGTGCGGGCGGTGGCTCGGCTCAGCTACTTCTACAAGCACGAGAGCTGCGGCCAGTGCACGCCGTGCCGCGAAGGCACCGGCTGGATGTGGCGGATGATGGAGCGGATGGCCACCGGCGAGGCCGAGCCGAAAGAGATCGACATGCTGCTGGACGTGGCCAGCCAGGTCGAGGGCCACACCATCTGCGGCCTGGGCGATGCCGCCGCCTGGCCGATCCAGGGCCTGTTCCGCCACTTCCGCGGCGAGGTCGAGGAGCGGATCGCCAGCTACCGGGCGCGCAAGCCGCACGTACAGGGGGCGCGGCTGCAGGCGGCGGAGTAGGGCGGACCTGTATGGGAGTCCGTGCTGAACTTCGGCCATGAGCCCTCCTTGACCGCATCACCGCCGAACCGGGCAAGATGAGCGGGCGACCCTGCATCCGTGGGATGCGGATTCGTGTGACCGACGTGCTGGAGATGCTCGCCGGCGGAGCATCGGAAGCTGAAATCCTGACGGATTTTCCGTATCTTGAGCGAGATGATATCCGGGCCGCTTTGGCGTACGCCGCGCGGCAAGTGGATCATCCGGCTGTTCTGGCGCCTGCCGCCGACTGAAGTTCCTGGTCGACCAGCAGTTGCCTCCGGCGCTGGTCGAATGGTTCAGCAAAGACCATCGGCTTTCTCGGGGGCTGGCGAACCGATCGTCGAGGCCTGAGTGACGGACTCGCTGGTCCGGACGGGCCGCAGTGGCGTATTAGGTCGGTTGGAATTGCGGGGGGCCGCGCATGGGGACCGGCAGGGACGACGAGACGCTGCGTGAGGCGCTCGCCGACCCCGAGCGCGACGTCGAGATCTCGGTCGAGGCGCCGCCGAAGACCTGGCATCTGGTCATCGGATCGGTGGAGTTCTGGGCGCTGGTGGGTGGGCTGTCGGCCCTGGTGACCGCGGTGACGGCCGTGGTGGCGGTGTTCATCGCCATCCACCAGCTGAAGGACACCCGCGAACTCCAGATCATGAACTCGACCTACGCGAGCTGGAACTCACTCAACCAACTGACGATGTCGAACCCCGAGTTCGCCTGCCCGAACACGGACGAGAAGTTCCGGCGGCTGATGACCTCCGTCGATCCGAAATCGCCGACCGGCGGCACCTACACCGATCGCTATGCCGCCTACGGCTACCAGCTGATCACGACCGACGATCAGATCCTGCAGATGGCGCCCAGGGACCAGCACTGGCGGTTCCTGATTCGCGAGCAGATGAAGTGCCAGGCGCCGGCAGTGCGCTTCCTGATGGCGAGCGGGACCTACAATCAGCGTTATTCCTGCCGGCTGCGGAAGATCATCGCCGAGGCTATGGGCGCGCCGGCGCCGGGATGCCGGGATGATGAGTGATCTGGCCAAGGGGACATGAGATGAAGCGATTTCTGGGCGTTATGGCGGCGGCCTGCGGGTTGTCAGGCGGCGCGGTCGAGGCGGCGGGCGCGCCGCAGCCGCAGCAGCCCTCGGCGCTGGCGTGCAGCGGTCCGGAGGTCGTGGCGGGCCGCAAGATCGTCAAGGCAGACGGGCTGCCTCTGGGTCTGGAGCCGGGCGCGTGCTTCGCGCACATGAACATCTATGGCGGCCAGCGCCAGATCGTCGTGGTCGCCCCGTCGACCGCCTGTCCGGGCGGCAAGCAGCTGGAGGTCTACGGCCAGTCGAATGCGGGGTCGTGGTACGCCTACTTCGAACATCCCGTCTGCGGCGCCAGCGTGACCATTGGCCCGAAGGACCCGTGGGGCGACTGGATGCTGACGGTGGACGGGCGGCAGCACTACGACAGCCGCGGCGCCTTCTACATTCCGGTCAATTAGCACTACGCATCGCAGAGCGAGGGTCACAGGCTCAAGGATTCCCTCCAGCCGACCCTCCGGCGCCAAACCCCTTCGCCGGGATGAGCGGGGTGAGGGGGTGAGAACTGGAAAGCGCTCCTGGCATCCGCGAGATGCCGCGCTCGTCAGCCCTTGTCGCCGGCCATCTCCAGGATGGTCGACCACTGCTGCGGCGTGATCGGTGTCACCGACAGGCGGAAGAGGCGCAGCATCACCATGTCGGCCAGGGCAGGGGTCGCCTTGATCTGGGCCAGGGTCACCGGATTGGGCAGGGCGCGGACCGGGGCGAACTCCACCGCCGCGAATCGGCCGGCGGGATCGCTGGGGTCGACGAAGTGCTCGCGCACCACCTTGGCGATGCCGACGATCGCGAGGCCTTCCTGAGAGTGGTAGTAGAAGGCCTGGTCGCCCAGCTTCATGGTCCGCAGGTAGATGGCGGCCTGGTTGTTGCGCACCCCGTCCCAGACCGTGCGCCCGTCGCGCTGCAGGTCGGCGAAGCTGTACTTGGCGGGTTCGGACTTCACCAGCCAGTGGGACGGCGCATCGGCCATGGCGTTCGGCTCCCTTGGGTCGCACCGCTCTTGGCCGGCGCCCCGGCTCGCGTCAACGGGCCAACGCCCAGGTTTGCAGCGGCTCGCGGCGATGGAATGCTGCGGGGAGGCGATTCGGCGACAGCGCTGGCGGAGCGGGCTCACAAAACCCCTGTTCCTGCCGGCTAAGACGCGTTATCGCCCACCCGCCCAAAGCCCGCCCCAGCGCCTCCCAGGGAAGCCAGCAGCGCGACATGCCCAAAGCCAAGGTCAACGGAGTCGAGATCGAGTTCGAGAACGGCATGACCTGCCTGCAGGTCGCCGAGCTGGCCGGGGAGGAGATCCCGCGGTTCTGCTACCACGAGCGCCTCTCGATCGCCGGCAACTGCCGCATGTGCCTGGTGGAAGTGAAGCCCGGGCCGCCGAAGCCCCAGGCCTCCTGCGCCCTGCCGGCCGGCGAGGGCATGGAGATCATCACCAACTCGCCGATGGTCCAGAAGGCCCGCGAGGGCGTGATGGAGTTCCTGCTGATCAACCACCCGCTGGACTGCCCGATCTGCGACCAGGGCGGCGAGTGCGACCTGCAGGACCAGTCGATGGGCTACGGCCGCGACGGCTCGCGCTACGACGAGAACAAGCGCGCCGTCGAAGAGAAATTCATGGGGCCGCTGGTCAAGACGGTGATGACCCGCTGCATCCAGTGCACCCGCTGCGTGCGCTTCATCACCGAGGTGGCGGGCGTGCCCGAGATCGGCCTGATCAGCCGCGGCGAGGACGTCGAGATCACCACCTACCTGGGCCAGGCGATCACCAGCGAGCTGTCGGCCAACATCATCGACCTATGCCCGGTGGGCGCGCTGACCTCCAAGCCCTACGCCTTCAACGCCCGGCCCTGGGAGCTGAAGAAGACCGAGAGCGTGGACGTGATGGACGCGCTGGGCTCGGCGATCCGCGTGGACGCGCGCGGGCCGGCGGTGCTGCGCGTGCTGCCGCGCACCAACGACGAGGTCAACGAGGAGTGGATCTCCGACAAGACCCGCTACGCCGTCGACGGCCTGGCCCGCCAGCGGCTGGACCGGCCGATGATTCGCGAAGGCGGCAAGCTGCGGGCGGCCAGCTGGGGCGAGGCGCTGGCGGCGGTGGCCGGCAAGCTGCGCGGCAGCTCGCAGGACCGCGTGGGCGTGATCGCCGGCGACCTGCAGGACGCCGAATCGATGAAGGCTGCGCTGGACCTGTTCGGCGGGCACGGGGTGAAGAACCTCGACTGCCGCCAGGACGGGACGGTGCTGGGCGGCGGGCCGCGCGAGAGCTGGCTGTTCAACTCGACCCTGGCCGGGATCGAGGCGGCAGACGCGGTGCTGCTGGTCGGGACCAACCCGCGGCTCGAGGCGCCGGTGTTGAACGCGCGGCTGCGCAAGATGTGGCTCTCGGGCAAGACCCGGTTCGGGCTGGTGGGCGAGGCGGCCGACCTGACCTACCGGTACGAGCACCTCGGGACGGGCGCGGGTGACCTGGGCAAGCTGGCCGGCGCGAAGTCCGATTTCTTGGATGCGCTGAAGGGCGCGGAGCGGCCGGCGATTATCGTGGGGCAGGGGGCCCTGAAGGACTCGGCCGTTCTGAAAGCGGTGGCCGATGTCGCGGGCGCGTTCGGCGTCGTGCGCGACGGCTGGAACGGCTGGAACGTGCTGCACACCGCCGCTGCGCGGGTGGGGGGCCTCGACCTGGGCTTCACGCCAGCCGAGGGCGGCAAGGCCGCCGGCGAGATGCTGGAGAAGGGCGCGCTGGACGTGCTGATCCTGCTCGGCGCCGACGAGCTGGATCTCTCCCGGACCGACGCCTTCGTGGTCTATCTGGGCACGCACGGCGATGCCGGCGCGCACCGGGCTGACGTCATCCTTCCGGGCGCGGCCTACACCGAGAAGGCCGGGCTCTACGTCAACACCGAGGGCAGGGTGCAGCGCGGCGAGCGCGCCGTCTTTCCCAAGGGCGAGGCCAAGGAGGACTGGGCGATCCTGCGGGCGCTGTCCGGCGAGCTCGGGGCGACGCTGCCCTACGACACCCTCGACCAGCTGCGGGCCAAGCTGTTCGCCGACCATCCGACCTTCGGCCAGATCGACTATGCGCCGGGCGCGACGCCGGCGGGGCTCGACCTGGGGGCGCTGGGAACAGCCGGCGATGTCGGCGACGCGCCGCTGGCCAGCCCGGTCCGGGCCTTCCACCTGACCAACCCGATCGCGCGGGCCAGCGTCACCATGGCCGAATGCGCCGCCCTGGCCTCGGGTGCGGCCAAGATGGCGGCGGAGTAGCGCCGATGACGTGGTTCCTGCTCTCCCTCGGCCAGATCCTGCTGATCGTGGTCTGGCTGCTGCTGTCGCTGGCCTTCCTGCTCTATGCCGACCGCAAGATCTGGGCGGGCGTGCAGCTGCGCAAAGGGCCCAATGTCGTGGGCCCGTTCGGGATCCTGCAGGCCTTCGCGGACCTGACAAAGTTCCTGCTGAAGGAGCTGGTTGTGCCGGCCGGCGCCGACAAGGCGGTGTTCCTGCTCGCGCCGCTGATCAGCTTCTCCCTGGCCATGGCCGCCTGGGCGGTGATGCCGCTGGCGCCGGGCTGGATCGCCTCCAACACCAACGTCGGCATCCTCTACCTGTTCGCGGTGTCGTCGCTCGGCGTCTACGGCGTGATCATGGGCGGCTGGGCGTCGAACTCGAAGTACCCGTTCCTGGGCGGGCTGCGCTCGGCCGCGCAGATGGTCTCGTACGAGGTCTCGATCGGCTTCGTGATCGTGACGGTGATCATCCTGGCCGGGTCGATGAACCTCGGGAAGATCGTCGAGGCCCAGGCGGGCTGGATCTGGCACTGGAACGTGCTGGGCGGCGGGCATGGCTGGGTCGGATTGCCGGCGGCGCTGGTGATGATCCCGATGACCGTGGTGTTCTTCGTCTCGGCCCTGGCCGAGACCAACCGGCCGCCGTTCGACCTGCCGGAGGCGGAGTCGGAGATCGTAGCCGGCTTCCACGTGGAATATTCCTCGACGCCGTTCCTGCTGTTCCAGATCGGCGAGTACGCCAGTATCGTCCTGATGTGCGGGCTCACCGCGACGCTGTTCTTCGGCGGCTGGAATCCGGGCTTCCCGACGCCGTTCCTGGCCAGCTGGAACCCCACTGCAGCCAGCCTGTTCGGCTTCATCGTCTTCTTCATCAAGCTGCTGTTCTTCTTCTTCCTGTTCGCCATGGCGAAGGCGATCGTGCCGCGCTACCGCTACGACCAGCTGATGCGGCTGGGCTGGAAGGTGTTCCTGCCGGCCTCGCTGGCG
>Ga0105240_10000536_pt1 | contig 70093 bp, 69 predicted proteins | sample KBSC54metaG_FD_80426 | JGI IMG/M metagenome (GOLD analysis project Ga0105240, IMG submission 80426) | Corn rhizosphere microbial communities from Kellogg Biological Station, Michigan, USA - KBS C5-4 metaG | ecosystem: Host-associated > Plants > Roots > Rhizosphere > Soil | place: Michigan, USA...
CCCGCATCGTTAAATGGGTATAATCCTGCATGCGACAGTTCCTTTATTCTGTTAGTCATCGTTCCGAAGACAATGAATATACAGCAATTTCGGAAACTGTCGCACTTCTAATTAGAATTCACCAGGTGTTGTTGCGTAAATCGGCCTCAAGAGCTGTCGTTCCGCGCGAAGGCGCGGAATCCAGAGACAGAATGATGGATGTCGCTTATTTTATGGATCCCGCGGACAAGCCGCGGGACGACAACATTTCAGAGTGATCTAGGTTATAATCCCCTAAGAAATAACTATAGGAAGCACATCATGTCCGATTTACGGAAAATCCTGCTTACTGATGAAACCATCCTGTTTCATACCAAGAAAAATTGGGTTATTTTCACCACACCAGTTATTTGGACCTTATTCACCTTATTTATACTCTCTCAAAAGCAGCATTTTATCAGTAACATCTCAGGACTGCCTCTTATCAATAGCCTTTCCACCCTGGCTTGGCTGCCTGGCATTATTGCTGCCTTCACCTGGATTAATCAATGGTTAACTTATATCACTTCCGATTTTCTAGTCACCAATCAACGTGTCATCATGCGTGAAGGATTTTTCTTTCGTCATGCCACAGAAACCCGGCTTTCGACTGTTGCAGAAATTAAAATTGATCAAAACCTGGTGGGCCAAATATTCAATTTTGGCAGCATTACCGTGAGAAACTTTGGTGGCGGCGCCGATATATTTTATACCATCAATTCGCCTTATGAATTTCAACGTCAGGTCGCTGAAAGATCGCAGAAGCCGGCTCTGTAAAACAGCATCTATGTTGCCGAATATCATTATAATCGGCAACTTACATGCCGATAAAAACTGGATTCCACGCCTCGCAAAGAACGCGGTGCTCGCAATGACACCGCTGAACTTGAATTAAGCTGCTATCCCCGGCATCCAAATCAATTGCACTGAATTACCATCCGGATCCAGGCAGTAAAAGCTGCGTGCCCCATCACGATGATCCTTGGGGACAGCACTGATGAGAACCTCATGTGCTTTTAAATGTTCATGCCAAATATCCACATCTGCTTTTTCCTTTAAAAAGAAACCCAGATGATCCAAATGCTGATGTTCTTGGTTGGGGCTAAATCCAGGTTGAGCACGATGCAAAGCTAAATTATCTGTGCCGGAAGATAAATAAATATTATCTGCATCTGGTTGCCAAATCACTGTCATGCCGAGAATCTGGGTATAAAAATGCACGCAAGCTTCGAGATTTCTAGCATAAAGTGCCACATGACGCAGACCTAGAAATTTGCGCGGCGTTGAGACTTTATCCATGATTTTTAACCTTCTTTAATTCCAGCCGCAGATCGGCAATAATTTTTGCATAGCTTTCCACATGGAAAATACCTGAACCCAGAATAAAAGTATCCGCCCCGGCTTGCGCAACCCGATTAATATTTTCTAATTTGATTCCACCATCCACGGCAATTCGAATATTTTTGCCACTGGCTTGAATCCGTTGTCGAGCTTGTTTGATTTTATCCAGTGAGGAAGTAATAAATTTTTGCCCACCAAATCCAGGGTTAACTGACATAATGAGTAGAATATCCACCTTATCCAACACAAACTCCAGGCAATCCAGGGTAGTAGCAGGATTAAGGGCTAAACCTGCTTTACAGCCATGGCTATGAATCAAGTCCAGGCTGCGGTCCACATGATCAGAAGCTTCTGGATGAAAGGTAATCCGACTGGCTCCAGCTTTGGCAAATTCTAGGATTAAACGATCCACGGGCTTGGTCATGAGATGTACATCAATATCCGCCTGAATGCCATATTTTCGTAGTGCTTCACAGACCAAGGGACCAGCCGTGAGATTAGGAACATAGTGATTGTCCATGACATCTAAATGCAGCAAATCAGCACCTGCATTCAAAACTTGCTCCGCTTCCTGACCTAAACATGCCCAATCTGCTGAAAGCAGGGAGGGAGCTATAAAATACTGCATAAGTTAATTCCATGACTAATTGATTAGTATAGTTTACTCCCGAAGGTCAGGAAGGGCTAGTTGCTAGCTTTTTCTCAACTCTCTTAAGCCCCTGTATAGCCAAGGCCCGATTCGGATAATACCTCAGCTCCTCTTCATATAGTTTCTTAATTTGCTGCCAATACTGAGATTGATCCATCAGCAGTTCACCAAATACTTCCTGCGCAGGGATATAGGGCAAGGTTAGGGATTGATGAGAAGATTGCAGTTTGTTTTGAATGTCCCGCACTTTATCTAACTCATTGCTACAACTATCGTAATTATGTTCCAGATAGGCATGTTTGTAAGCCCGCACTTCTGCTTGCGCCAAAATGCAGGAATCTTTAAAGGATTCAGCTGAGGACGAGGAAAGCTGAGAAATAATAAACTCAAAACGCTGATCAATGGGAGTCAAAAATGAGAATTGCTTATTTTTGACTGCGGAAATCCCATTCGCCAATAACATCCCACACTCTGAATAAGCTGCCCAATTTTTATCTTTACTGGTCTCTAACAGGGGTTTAGGCAAACTGTTAATCGGCTTGAAATCTGCGGTATACAGTATTTGTCGGGCTTGCATGCGGTAAGCCCAAAGATCATAAATATTTTCATTCTCAAGTGCCGCAACCTTTAACATTTGCTGGACTAAATCTGCAGCCTTTTGAGTTTCGCCCAGCGCTAAATATTCATATTGCAACCACTCTAGAGAATGATAGATATTATCAGCATCACAGGCATAGCTTTCTTTCTCTGTCCATTTTCTTTTTACCTGTTGAATATCGTCCATATCAGACACAAAATTGAGATTTTTTTTCTCTAAAAAATGACAAAGCCGATGACTGGCTTGAATAGATAAAATATTCGAGCGAGCTGCTTCTGGCCATAAACCCAGGGCTGTATATAAGTGCGAGGGCATATGCAAAACATGCGAAGAATCATTTAAATATTTGTACACATTGGGAGCCACTTTCAAACCTGGCCGTAGAAAAGAAGAATGAGGAACATCACTCGCGTGAATAAAATAGTGAATAATACCGGGATGTGCTGGCTGTTTTCTAACAAATGAATTCAAAATTTCCTGCGCTTCCGCCAATAAGCGAGATCCTTCTGGATCATAAGGGCAAATAGTGGCGTAAGCAATTAAGGCCAGAGCATAAAAACTAGCAACTTCAACATTATTTGAATTTTTCGTATAAAGCTCACGCATGGCTGTGAGATATTTTTTTTCATTATGAGAAATATTATCAGACTTATAAAGCTCTTCAATGGCGCGCATCAAGCCTAGCTCAAGCGGAAGCGCTTTGATCTTCTTCAGCGAATGAAAATCCTGAATCACCTGGTGACCTCGTTCAGTGTTTTGATAAGACCAGAGAGACCAGTGATAACTCATGGCCTGCCCCCAATAAGCCATCACAAAATTCGAATCTGCTTGCTGGGCTAATTTGAATTCATGCAGCGCCAGGGGATACATGAAATTATGCAAATATTTTAGGCCTGTCAGAAAATGAGCTTGCGCCAGGGGAGAGGTCGTTGAAGATGAAAACTGTACCCTACCCAAATTTAAATGCTCAATAGAACCTAGGGTTCTAGCATTGATTAATCCCGGGAAACCAAGACTAAGAATGAAAACACTGATGAATATCAGAATTTGTTGCATAGCATTCCTTGGCTAATTCTTCAATGATCCTGTCCGTAGGGTGGATGGGCCGTCAGGCCCGTAATCCACCCACTCAGCATAAATGATATTTTCTAGTTTAATGCGTCTGCAATATAAAAGTCACTGGTCCATCATTACACAGACTAACTTGCATATCAGCTCCAAACTGACCCATAGCCACAGACTGATGGTAGATTTGTGCTTGTTTAACAAAATAGTTAAATAATTGTTCACTTTGCTCGGGCAGCATAGCAGTTGAAAAACCTGGCCGGGTCCCTTTTTGGGTATCAGCCACTAGGGTAAATTGGGGAACAAGCAATAGCCCGCCCTGGATATCCTTGAGGCTAAGATTCATTTTATCCTCTGCATCGGCAAAAATCCGATAGTGTAAAATACGCTCCAGTAGGCGATCCGCCTGGGCTTGGCCATCATTTTTGCTGATGCCAACCAGGGCCAAAATACCCTTTTGAATAGATCCAATCGTTTGCTTATCCACCTGAACCTGGGCCTGGGTAACCCGCTGAATTAAGGCTAGCATCAATGCACCATTTTAAGACCCGCTAAATTATGTTAAAAATAGCCAATTCTATTTTAAACAAGATAAATATTATGACCCATACTAAAGAACAAAAAAAGCCCCGTATTGTATCGGGAGATACACCTACGGGACGCCTACACCTAGGTCATTGGGTTGGATCGGTAGAAAACCGTGTTTTACTCCAAGATGCCTATGATTGTTACTTTTTAATCGCTAATGTCCAAGCCTTCACGACTCGGGCGGATAAGCCCGATGAAGTCCGACAAAATATCATTGAAATCTTGCTAGACTACTTGGCTGTAGGCATTGATCCCAAGCGTAGCACTATCTTTTTGCAATCTGAAATTTCTGCGATACCTGATTTGGCCGTGTTCTTTAGCATGTTAGTGCCCTACACCCGTTTGATGCGCAACCCCACCATTAAAGATGAAATCCGCGATAAGGGTTTAGGTGACAATTATTCTTTTGGATTTTTGTTCTATCCCATTTCACAAATTGCAGATATTTTAATTTTCCGCCCGCAACTGGTCCCTGTGGGTGAAGATCAAATCCCTCACATTGAAATGACTCGTGAAGTCGCACGACGTTTTAATCAACTATACTGCGGCGTGGATCCGCACACAGAAGATCAAGATTATGTGGCCAAGGGAGGATTATTCCCCGTTGTTGACGTTAAATTAGGCCGCTCACGCCGTTTAGTCGGCACTGGTGGCCCCAATGCAGATGGCAATTTACTTAAAATGTCTAAATCGCTTAATAATGCGATATTCCTTAGTGATGATCCTGATACCATCGCTAAAAAAGTCAAAGGCATGTATACCGATCCGCAACGCTTAAAGGCCACTGATAAGGGCCGAGTAGAAAATAACCCTTTATGGATTTTCCATGAAACCTTTAATCCTAATCAAGCTTGGGTACAAGAAACTGAAGAGCGCTATCGTCAAGGCACTATCGGTGATGTGGAGTGCAAGAATCGGCTGATTGAGGTCTTGGTGAGTATCATCGAGCCTTTCCGTCAAAAACGCATGGAATATGAAAAAAATCTGGATCAAGCCTTTGCTATTTTACGCGAGGGTACTGAAAAAGCCCGCCAAGTGGCCGATGAAACTTTGGCTTTGGCGAAAGAAGCGATGCGGCAAAGGTTTTTTTAAGGTCATCATTGCGAGGAGCGTTTTTTGCGACGAAGCAATCCACGTGGATTGCTTCGTCGCAAAAAACGCTCCTCGCAATGACAGCACTTCACTAATATTCCCTCACCCCCTCCGACGTGCCCACAATCACAATATCCGCTGTTCGCTGGGCAAAAATACCATTTTCCACCACCCCTGTAATATGATTAATTTTTCTTTCTATATCTAGAGGATCGAGGAGCGTAAAGTTGAAGACATCCAGAATCAGGTTACCATTATCAGTCACAAAACCTTCACGATAAACCGGCTCGCCACCCATACGCACTAATTGTCTACCCACATAGCTGCGTGACAGCGGAATCACTTCCACAGGAATGGGATAAGTTCCGAGGATATCAACGCATTTGGTTTGATCCACAATACAAACAAATTTTTGTGCTGTTGTAGCAATAATTTTCTCGCGCGTTAAAGCACCACCCCCGCCCTTGATCAAGCGCTTGTAGGGGCCCACTTCATCAGCACCATCAATATAAAGCGGAAGCTCATTCACCGCATTCAAATCAAGCAGGGGAATATTTAAGGCCTTTAATTTTTGAGTGACATCATTGGAACTCGCAACCACCCCTTCAATTTTTCCCTTGACCGATGCTAACTCTTCTATAAAAAAATCCACCGTAGAGCCAGTGCCCACCCCAAAAATCATTCCTTCCTCAATATAGGATAACGCTTGCTGGGCTGCTCTGCGCTTCATTTTATCTTGTTCTTCTTTTTGGATCTCACTTTTATGAAATATCTTTTTATATTTTTCTGCCACCGCCTTCATCTTTTCCGCTGCCTGCTTGATGGTCTCATTTTTCATAATCATGTCCTTATTAATAATGAAATTATAATATATAACCCGCTAAATTCTCATCCTTAATCAAATCCTGTAAACGTTCATTCACATATTCTGCATTAATGAGCATATCCTTTCCTTGCCGATCAGAAGCAGTATAAGAAATTTCTTCCAACAATTTCTCCATCACGGTATGCAAACGACGAGCACCAATATTCTCCACACGCTCATTCACATGCCAAGCAATTTCCGCAATACGTCTCACGCCATCCGGCATAAAACGCAAATGCACGCCTTCGGTACCCAAAAGTGCAGTGTATTGTTCGGTAAGCGAAGCTTCGGGCTCAGTCAGAATGCGTACGAAATCATCGGTAGACAAAGACTTCAATTCCACCCGAATGGGTACCCGGCCTTGTAATTCAGGAATTAAATCAGAAGGCTTGGAGAAATGAAAAGCCCCCGAAGCAATAAATAAAATATGGTCGGTACGCACCATGCCGTATTTGGTCGAAACCGTGGAGCCCTCGATTAAAGGCAGTAAATCACGCTGCACCCCCTCTCGGGAAACATCAGCACCGCTATGCTCACCCCGGCGGGTAATTTTGTCAATTTCATCAATAAATACAATACCATTTTGTTCCACACTTTCGACCGCAGCAGCCTTAATTTTCTCATCATCAACCAGCTTGGCCGCTTCTTCTTCTCTTAATATTCTGCGAGCTTCATTGACCTTGATCTTGCGCATTTTTTTGCGGTCAGTGGCTAAGTTCTGAAACATGCTTTGTAATTGATTGGTCATCTCTTCCATGCCCGGAGGCGCCATGATTTCCACACCAAAGGGAGTAGCCGATACTTCGATTTCAATTTCTTTATCATCCAACATACCTTGGCGCAACCGATCATGAAACAACTGGCGGGTACCTGAATCAGGTGCTGGTTCATGAGGTTCACCCACAAAGCTGCGTGGTGGCGGCAAGAGTGCATTCAGAATACGTTCCTCGGCCGCTTCTTCCGCTGAAGCCCGGACTTTTTCCACTTCTCGTTCACGAATCATTTTAAAAGCCATGTCTACCAGATCACGAATGATAGATTCCACATCGCGTCCGACATAACCCACTTCGGTAAATTTTGTTGCTTCAACTTTGATAAAAGGGGCATCAGCCAATTTTGCTAGTCGACGAGCAATTTCTGTCTTACCAACACCAGTAGGACCAATCATCAAAATATTCTTGGGCATGATTTCATCACGTAGAGGATTCGGCAATTGCATACGGCGCCAACGATTACGCAAAGCAATCGCTACCGCCCGCTTGGCATCGGCCTGACCAATCACATGTTTGTCTAATTCACTGACAATTTCTTTAGGAAGCATTACTGACATGATACAAACTCTCTAAGCTTTTAAGGTTTCAATGGTAAAATTTTGATTCGTATAAACGCAGATATCAGCAGCGATCGCTAGGGATTTTTCAACAATCGTCTTAGCATCCAACTCCGTATTTTCTAATAAAGCTTGGGCTGCGGATTTAGCATAGGAACCGCCAGAACCAATAGCCATGATGCCCTGCTCAGGTTCAATCACATCACCTAAGCCGGTAATAATCAAGGAAGCATTAGTATCTGCCACTACCAGCATGGCCTCTAGTCGGCGTAGAATACGATCAGCACGCCAATCTTTAGCCAACTCTACTGCCGCGCGAGTCAGATTGCCTTGATAGGTTTCAAGTTTAGCTTCAAAACGCTCAAATAAAGTAAAAGCATCTGCTGTACCACCAGCAAATCCAGCAATCACTTTTCCATTATAGAGCCGCCTTACTTTTCGTGCATTGGCTTTAATAATGGTAGGACCTAAGGAAACCTGTCCATCCCCTCCCACAACCACCATGCCATTGCGTCTTACTGATAATATTGTCGTACCGTGTAGTGATTCCAAATTATACACTCCTGCAACCTATTTGCTTCTTAACTAAGATATGGGGCCATTTTACGTACATCACAAGTAACGCCACGTTCAGTTAGCTGTTTTTTAGCTGCCTTAACCTGGTCTAAATCATGATAGGGACCCTGCTGGAGGCGATAAGCCACCCCTTTACCCGCCCGAATTTTAACCAGATCCACTTTGAGGCCAGCTTTAGCTAAAGCAGCCCGGTAGCGCTTAGCTGCTTCTAAGGTAGGGAATACACTGACTTGAATAATATAAGAAGAATGATCAGCTGCCTGGATGTTTGATAAATCCGAAGCCAATTCTTTCTCAATGCTTTGCTCTAACTCATCATGATCTTTGATGGGTTTAACAGAAAGAACCAGGGATTTCTTCAACACTGGAGCAGGTGTTTCTTCTGATTCAGCAGAATCCAATTCTTCAATAGGCTTATTTTTAGCCAACCCCATACCATCCTTAGGTAATTCGTCATAAAAGTCAAAGTGAATGGGCTTAATGGTTTCAGACTCAACAGCTGCTACTTTCTTAACTGGAGGATGCATTTTTTCTTTATGAAAAATATTAGGAAGCCAGAGATTCAACTTTGTCATCATATTTTTTTTAAGACTGAGAGTAGACAGCTGAGGCTTATAATGCACATATAAAAAAAGGCCACTACATGCTGCCAGCATAAGCAATACCAGGAATACCAAGGGTCCCCTGCTCGTGTTTCGCCGCTTTTTTCGCCGATAATTTACATAATCTCTGGTCATCTTTACATACTTTCCGGTGTCGATACCCCAAGTAAACCTAATCCATTAGCAACCACTTGCTTGGTTGCCATGGCCAGAGCTAATCGTGCTTGCCGCAATTTTTCATCTTCCACTAAAAACTGGCAGGCATTGTAATAAGCATGAAAACTGGTGGCCAATTCTCGCAAATAATGCGTTACAAAATAGGGCTCACGATGCTCAGCTGCTGTAGCAATCACCTCGGGATAGCGCGCCAAGACAGCTAATAGTTCAAGCTCATGAACATCCTTTAATAAGGCTAAATTGGTAAGACCTTCTGCCTCATTATATACTATTCCCCGTTCAATCAGCTGCCGGCTCACGCTACAAATTCGGGCGTGAGCATATTGAACATAATATACTGGGTTATCACTGGAATTTGATTTGGCTAAATCAAGATCAAAGTCAATATGCTGTTCTAGTTTTCTCATCACATAGAAGAAACGAGCAGCATCATTGCCTACTTCAGAACGCAGCTCCCTTAAGGGAACAAAAGAACCCCCACGAGTAGACATTTGCACTTGCTTGCCGCCACGATAGAGTGTGACAAATTGCACAATACTATATTCCAGACGTTCAGGATCAATCCCTAGGGCTTGCATGGCTGCTTTCATTCTTGGCACATAACCATGATGGTCAGCTCCAAAAATGCCAATCGCTTGATTATAACCTCTCTCAAATTTAGTAAGATGATAGGCCACATCATTGGCAAAATAAGTTTTTACCCCATTAGCACGCACTAAGACTCGATCTTTTTCATCATTAAAATCGGTTGAGCGAAACCACAGCGCGCCTTCTCGTTCATAAACATGGCCGCTGGTTTTTAAACGCTCAATTGTCCGTTCAACTTGATCTGTAGTAGCGACTTCGCTTTCAGCAAACCAGCGATCATAAGTCACACCGAATTCTTCCAAATCTGAGCGCATATCTTCGACTAAAATATCCAAAGCAAATTTGAAAATATCTTGATAGCGATGTCCTAAAAGCTCCTTGGTCCTCACCACCAAAGCATCAATATAGACTTCCTTATCTCCTCCTTCCGGCTCATCTAGCGGTAGATCATTGAAGATATCCCCAATGGGTCTGCAGAAATCTCCTTGCCATTTTTCTTGAAATTGTCGTGCTACCTCGATCACATAAGTTCCTTGGTAGGCATTCACTGGGAAAACCAGTTTTTCTCCACAAAGCTCCAAATAACGTAACCAAACACTCACCGCGACAATATCCATCTGTCGGCCAGCATCATTCACATAATATTCACGATAGACTTCATAACCGACAGCTTCCAATAAATTACCGACTACTGCGCCATAAGCAGCATGCCGGCCATGTCCTACATGCAAAGGCCCTGTAGGATTAGAAGATACAAACTCCAAGAGGATATTTTTTCCTAAGGCATTCTTACTTAAACCATAATGGGTCTTCAAACTTAGAATTTCAGGCACCACTTCAAAAATAGCCTGGGGTGATAAAAAGAAATTAATAAACCCTGGTCCCGCAATTTCTGTTTTGCTGATCGCCGTGGAAGCAGGCAAGGCTTCGATAATGCGAGCAGCTAATTCACGAGGATTTTTTTGCAGCGCTTTAGCTAAGATTAAAGCAATATTCGTTGCAAAATCCCCATGCTGCTTATCCTTGGGTATTTCCACGGTAATCTTGGGCAAGCTAAAAGAAGGCTGCAATTTTTGCAAAGCGGATTGTATCAACGCTTCAATTTTTTGTTTTGACATGTAGCTGGACCTTGTTTACTTTGAGAGATAATAGCGCTTATGTATTTAACTGTCATCCAGCATATCAACCAGCCGTTCTCTCACCTTAATAAACTGCTTCCCCCGCGGGATATTTACTTTACATTTTGTAGGATATTTACCATAAACAAACCTGTAAGCAAACTTTAACTGCTCGTAACACTTTGATTTTTAATTAAATAAATAATGACGAGAAATTTCAGATTAAGAAAAACAGGGCTTACCTCAGTTCTAACATCCACTTTTAAACGCAGAATTTGTGTATATTTAATCTTGGTAATCACGGATTGATTACCGCTCGCAAAAAGGACTTATGCAACCACTCCTCGTTTTGTGTGTTCAGGGACGGATTTGTTGGCATGGATTGCCAGACCTGAGTTGAGCATGTTAGGGCGATATGTTTAGTATCGCCCTTTTTTTTGATTTTGAAAAGCCCCAAGCTTATATTTCAAATATTTTAGCTTATTTGATATGCAATTTTTTCTATTTGTCCATTTAGTAATCTTTTATAATCAATTCTCCATCCTCAATCATAAGTGCAAAATGTGACGGTGGAGAGGGAATGTTACTCATTCGAAGCAGATTCAACTTGCTTGCTATAACCACAGGTTGCGCGGGGGCAAACATGCTCGGTACCCCGTTTCTTAGTAACTTTAATGGTTAACATGGGCCAGGCACATTTGGGACAAGCTTCAGCAATGGGTTCATTCCAAGTCGCGTATTTGCAATCCGGATAACGCGAGCAAGAGAAAAATATTTTTCCGCGACGCGAACGTCTCTTGAGCATTTTACCTTGATGGCACTCTGGGCATTCCACACCTGTATCTGTAGCCTTTTGCAAAGACTCGACATGCTTACATTTGGGATAATTGGAGCAACCAATAAATTTTCCATAGCGACCTTGTTTGACATTCAAGGCATTACCGCAATCCGGACACTCCCTGCCTTGAACTTCTTCTGCTTCAGCAGCAATTTGCGCAGCCCCTTCTTCGCCATTGGTATTCAGGCTACGGGTATAAGTACACTCGGGATAACCCGTACAACCAATAAAACGGTCTCTTCTGCCTAAACGAATGGTCAGTGGTTTACTACATTGGGGACATGTTTCATCCAGCGTTTCCTGGGTCACATCCTTACGTTTCACCGTTTCAGTAATATCATCCACTTGATGTTTGAAGGGATCCCAAAATTCTTGTAGTAAAGGCACCCAGGCCTTTTCACCGCGGGAAATTGCATCCAATTCATCTTCGAGTTGGGCAGTAAAATTATAGTCCACATAGCGCGTAAAATATTGAGTCAAGAATTTATTAACCACACGCCCCACATCCGTGGGCTTAAAGCGTTTATTTTCCAGGAAAGCATATTCACGGCGTTGTAAGGTTGAAATAATACTGGCATAGGTTGAAGGACGACCAATACCACACTCTTCCAAGGCCTTAATTAAGGTGGCTTCAGAATAACGTGGTGGTGGCTCGGTAAAATGCTGGTTGCAATGAATCTCTTTTAAATTAACCGTATCGCCTTCATTTAAGGGCGGTAATAATTTTTCTTCACCGCTATCTTCTGGCTTATTATCATCCCAACCTTCTTGATAAACACGCATAAACCCTGGATCTGCGATAACTGATCCTGTTGCACGAAATTCACTTCTTTTGGGACCGTCCTTGCCACAAAGCAAATCCACCGCCACCGTATCAATGGTGGCAGAAATCATTTGGCAAGCCACCGTACGCTTCCAAATCAAATCATAAAGCTTAAATTGCTCGATAGATAAATATTGTTTCATGGCTTCGGGTGTACGCAGCACCGAAGTGGGTCGAATGGCTTCATGGGCTTCTTGAGCATTCTTTGCCTTGGTGCGATAAGTCCGCACTTCTTCAGGTACGTTTTCTTTGCCATAGCGTTCAGCAATCAAGCTACGAATTTCAGTAATCGCTTCTTGGGCCAGATTCACCGAGTCAGTGCGCATATAAGAAATCAAACCCACAGAACCAGTATCAATTTCGATACCCTCATAAAGCTGTTGAGCGATACGCATGGTGCGCTCAGCACTCAATCCTAATTTACGCGCAGACTCCTGTTGCAATGTGGAAGTAATAAAGGGTGCAGCGGGATTGCGTTTGCGCTGCTTCTTGTCAACAGTAATAACTTTCAGGATGCCATTGGATTCGCGTAACAATTCTGCCTTGATCGATTCTGCCTGCCCAGCCTGGGTAACAGTAAATTGTTCTTGTTTCTCACCTTGATAAATACTGAGCTTGGCCACAAAGGCTTGTTTCTTTTCTTCCAGGTCAGCAGTTAAATCCCAATATTCCTGGCTCACAAAGCGCTCAATTTCTTCCTCTCTTTCCACAATCAAACGCAAAGCGGGGCTTTGCACGCGTCCTGCAGATAAACCACGGCGTACCTTGCGCCACAATAGAGGAGACAAATTAAATCCAACTAAATAATCTAACGCTCTTCGGGCTTGTTGGGCATTCACTAGATCCATGGAAATTTCCCGCGGCGCATCTACTGCAGCTTGAATAGCTGTCTGGGTAATTTCATGAAAAACGATACGATAGGCAGGTTTTTTACTAAGGGTTTTTTTGTCCGACAAGATATTATATATATGCCAGGAAATAGCCTCACCTTCACGATCAGGATCGGTTGCCAGATATAAGGCATCCGCCTTCTTCATGGCTGCAACCATGGCTGTCACATGCTTAGAATTCTTTTCAATAATTTCATAACGCATTGCAAAATCATGCTCGGGATCAACTGCTCCTTTTTTAGGCAAAAGATCGCGAACATGGCCATAAGAGGCCATTACTTCAAAGTGGGGACCCAAATATTTTTTAATGGTTTTAGCTTTTGCCGGCGATTCAACGATAACAAGATGTTTAGGCATAATAATGTCCTGTTATAAATCCCAAAAACATACTTACAACTCCTATCAGTATAGAACACTTAAACAGATAATTCTTGCCAGCATACTCCAAGAGCAAAAGTATAATCAATAATTGATCAGTAATGCCTATTTTGATTATCTATAGTCCTTTCGCGATTGCTAATGTACTTGACCAAAGGCATCGGACAATATGAGCTCTTGGAGAACAGATAAAGCTGGTTTCTTTTCCGGCTGATTAAAGAGAGCAACAAGCACAACCCATTGAATCCGTGCAATATCTACCTCGTGCTTATCCAGGGCGAATAAACGATCAATGACCACTTCCCGTGATCTTGCATCTAAAATATTCAATTGCTCAAGATAGGCTAAAAATCCTATTCCATTTAAGCCTAGATGCTCTTCTTCATAGGGAAGATAATGGCGCATAGCCTTCCCCGTCAAATTTGGGGCAGAATTAGCTTCCATTTGTACACGTTTTAAGCCATCCAGCCAATCCAAAGCCCGATCAATTTCTCCCTTATGAAATCCGATTTTTTCCAATTCTGCTGTAACAATTTCCTTGTCATTCGTTATACCAACCCCATTATCTGTATAATTTTCAATGAGAAACATGACTACTTCAAACATACCTGGTATCCGCTTTAATTAATAAAAATTACTCACGTACAGCGCATATAACCACCTTGAGTGGCTTGCACATATCCTTTCAGCTCCAAAGATAACAGAATGGAGGAAACTTCTCCCGCCGTCAATCCACTCTTTAAGACAATGGCATCAAAAGCCATTACCGAGTATTCAATATAATTCAATAAATTCAATAAATTCTGCTGCGCTGGCAACAAATTCTCCCCTTTAGCATCCTGCATACCACGCTTTATATATGGCCTTTTTCTCTGGGCTGCAAGCCGGGAACCCAGTTCCTCTATAATATCGTTCACCGATTCAACCAACTTAGCACCCTGACGAATTAACTGATGACAGCCTCGGGCCAAAGTATGATTAATCGAACCGGGAATAGCAAAGACCTCACGATTCTGTTCAAGAGCATAGCGCGCTGTAATTAAAGAACCACTACGCAAAGCTGCTTCAATCACCAACACCCCCAGGCTCAAACCGCTAATAATTCGATTACGACGCGGAAAATGAGCAGCAAAGGGTGGCGTATTTAATGGAAACTCCGTGATCAAAGCTCCAGCTTGTTTAATGTTTTCTGCTAGACGCTCATGATAACGAGGATAAATATGGTTTAAACCCGTACCCATCACTGCGATGGTTTTGCCCTGGGCTGCCAAAGCACTCTGATGACAAGCGCCATCAATGCCCATCGCTAAACCACTGGTCACAACCAATCCTGCTTCAACCAAAGCTTGGGCAAAATTCTGCGCCATATTCAAGCCAAAAGGGGAAGGATGACGCGTCCCCACCAGGCCTAATTGCGGTGCTGATAACAATTCAAACTCACCACAAACATACAGGACCAAGGGTGGGTCACTAATCTCTTTTAGCAAAACAGGATAACGTGGATCATTGATTGGCAACACCGTGGCACGTTGCTGATACCAGTGTAGTTCTTTCTCGATAGTTGCCCAATTTATTTTTTTGATGTGCTCAAGGTCTCCATCATGGAAACCCGCCACCATTAATTCAGTTTCTGAAGCAGCAAATAAATTTGCAAAGCTGCCATGCTGATTAAACCAGGCATGTAATTTAGTCAATTTCACATTCAATAAATGGGATACAGCAACCCAATAAATAAGATCTGTATTCAAGAAAATTCTCCAATATGATAAAAAGTGTTGGAAGAGCGGGCGGTTGAGGAAGGAAGGCGACAGAATAGAATTCTGCAAGTTGAGCCTGCGCCAGCGAAAAGACGTGAACTTGTCATTGCGAGGAGTGCTCCTCGCGGCTTCGGCTGTAGCCCTGCGATGACGATCTTGCGCTTTCAAATGCGCTCTTCCAGCATGTCTATTTCAGCGTTTGCAAAAAATCAAAAAATGGCTTACTGGGATCCATTTTAGTTTGTTCCGTCAACTCCCGTATTCCCGTGGGACTGGTAATATTAATTTCCGTCAAATAATCCCCAATCACATCAATACCAGCAAAATAAATACCCTTAGCACGCAAAGTAGGCCCCAACTGCTCACAAATCCAATGATCTTGTTTAGAGAGCGGCTGGGCTACTGGTTTGGCGCCAACAGCCATATTGCCGCGCCAATCCCCCGCCTGGGGAACACGTGCTAAAGCATAAGGAAAAGCCTGGCCATTGATTAAGAGAATGCGTTTATCACCCTGAACAATCTCTGGAATATAGCGTTGCGCTGTCACATGCCGAGTCTCTTGCTGAGTCAGGGTTTCAAAAATAACTGTCGCATTGGCTTCATCTGGCCGCAAACGAAAAATAGCATGACCACCCATGGCGTGCAGAGGCTTGCATACAATATCTTTCTCTTCTTGCCAAAATTCCTTAAGCAAACTCATTTTGCTCGCTACGATAGTGGGCACACAACAAGTGGGAAAATAAGCAATCGCTAGTTTTTCATTGAATTCACGTAAGGCTTGGGGCTTGTTCACCACAACTGTACCAGCTTGCTCCACTAATTCTAACAACTGGGTGAGATAAAGATATTCCTGATCGAAAGGCGGATCTTTGCGCATTAAGATAAGATCTAAATCATCTAACGGGATAGTTTGCTCCCTTTCGAAAGCATACCATTGCTTCAAGTCCTTGAACACCTTCAATAAGCGAGTATGGCCATAAGGTCTTCCATTACGCAAGAATAAATCTTTGGGTTCCAGATAATAAATTAGCCATTCACGTGCCTCAGCCTCCCAAAGCATCGCCAAGGTGCTGTCGTGCGCAGCAAGAATTCCTTGAATAGGATCCATGACCACACCAAGCTTCATGCTAATTTCTCCTGTCCCGCAAAACTTTTATCCTGCGATCTCTCTAGCCGCAGCCAACATACTTAAACGTGCAATAATGCCATAGGTCGCTAAATGTTTCTGATAAGGATGAACGGCGTCTTCCTTAGGCCAGGAACAGCAGTTCCAAGCAAAAGGCAGTGATTCAAAATGCATACCGGGCGTATTCAAATTCTCATCACGACCCCGAGCCTGATGAATACGATAAAAACCGCCAATCACATGTTTACCCCACAAATAAACCACGGGTTCTGCCACATTGGATTCTGAACCAAAGGTTTCAAAGGTATAAATCCCTTCTTGCACAATCACCCGGGTCACGGGAATACCCCCTTTGGATTTTGCCATGGAGGTACGTTGTTTGCGATTGAGGGTACGCAGCTCATCAGTATTGCGCACCGTCATCACTGCCATGCCCTGAGTTCCCGCATCTGCTTTCACCATGACAAAGGGTTGATGAGGGACTTCGTATTCTTGATATTTTCGTCGAATATCTTCCAATAAAACCCGGGTATGTTCAATCAAACAATCCAGTCCCTCGCTATGCAAAAAATCAATTTCACCACAATAACGAAATAAGGGCGTAAATAACCAAGAATCCACATTCAACAGTGAGGCAAACTCCTGACTGATTTCAGCATAATACTGAAAATGTCCCGATTTTAACCGTTGATGCCAACCTAATTCTGCCGGTGGGAAAATAGCTTGCTGCAGTTTTTGTAATACAGGAGGAAATCCTGAGGAAAGATCATTATTCAGCAAAATAATATCAGGCGCCGTCTGACCCAAATGAATCCTATCTCCTTCTCGTCGCACCAATTCCAGCTGCAAAAAGCTGCCATTCTTTAAAGTAATGGTCTCAGGGCCAATCTGGTCCTCACGCAAAGAACCTAAACTAACCTCAAAACCCGATTGTTTTAAAATGTCCACCAATACGCCGACATTTTCCCAATAAAAAAGATTGCGCGTATGGTTTTCAGGAATGAGGCCGATCACTTTGGCTTGGGGCGCAAATTGCCGCACAGTTTCTTTTGCAGCCTGAATTGCCTCGTCTAAAAAATCTGGATTAAGATTATTAAAGCCTGCAGGAAATAAATTCATATCTACCGGTGCCAATTTAAAACCAGCATTGCGTAAATCCACAGAACCATAAATCGGCGGCGGTGTTTTCTTCCATTCTTTTTCAAACCATTGACAGATTTCCGCCTGCCTTTCCTGCAAGCGTGTTTCCAAAAATAATAAAGACTTAAGTGGCTGCACTCCAGCATCAGCCGATAATTGCGGCGTTGCTTTGATTAAAATTTGGGTCATAGCATTCTCACTCGATGGCACTGGCCCGAGTAAGAAACATTTGATGATCTACTTCGCCCACAATGCGTTTCTCCCTGAGTTCAGTTCCTTCACGATTAATAAATAGAAAAGTCGGCGGTGCTATCACATGATAACGCTTCAGCAGAGCGTGATCAAAGGCATTATTCTGAGTCACGTTGGCTCGCAACAAAACAAAAGTTTTTAATTTATTCTTGACCTCAACCTGGCTCAACACTGCCTTTTCCAAAGCTTGGCAAGATTCACACCAGTCGGCAAAAAAGTCGAGTACCACAGGTTTCTTATCCAGTTTAGCTTTTTTCAAGAGTGCATCTAACTGTTCCATATTCTTAAGCAGCGTAAACCCATTGTTTTGCTCAGGATTAACAGCTGCTGTTACCACGACGACAGTCTCTTTCTTCTGAACCAATTTTTCGAATAAATAAAAGGGGCTTTCATAACTCAGAGCCACCCCGACAAAGAGAATAAAACCATAGATGATCGCTATCGTAGCTGAAGCATAAGCCAGGGAGCGCCACCAGACTGACAAATCCTCTATAAAAAAGAGAAAAACGGCTACACTGATCAGTAAACTAGCCCAAAGGAACATAACCAATTCACCTGGCAGCACCCGAGACAGCATCCAGATAGCCATTCCCAAGAGCAAGAAACCAAATAATTTTTTGATCATGTCCATCCAAGGGCCGGATCGAGGTAAATATTTACCTTCTGAAAAGCCCAACAAGAGCAAGGGCAATCCCATTCCGATACCCAAAGCAAATAAAGCGCTGCCGCCTAAAATCAGATTACCCGTATCGGAAACATAGGCTAAAACACCGACCAAGGGCGCAGTCACGCAGGGCGAAACCACTAAAGTGGATAAACATCCCATCACCGTGACACCAAAATAATTTCCCCCTTGGTGTCTCTGCTGCCAATGCATCACTTTTTGCTGCCATTTTCTGGGCAAGGAAATATCAAACCAGCCCAACATGGATGCGGCTAAAATAACAAATACCAAACTGAAAATGCCTATCATCCAGGGAGCTTGGAAGTAGGCCTGGACCCCGCTGCCAATCCAGGCCATAGCGATACCAGCACCGGCATAAGTCAGGGCCATACCCAAAACATAGGCCAAAGACAATTTAAACGCCTTGGCTCCTGTTAATGCTTGCTGCCCGGCAATGATACTCGAAAGAATAGGAATCATCGGCAAAGAACAGGGAGTAAAGGCCAATAATAAACCCAATCCCAGAAAACAGAGTAAATTAACAATAAAAACGTGGCCTTCCAAAAATGTTTCCGTTGCATTCTGGTCTCTCAGTAAATTAGGCAGGGTCTTCCTAACCGAAGTATCTGCACTCTCACTGACTATCAGTAAGGGGGCATTGTTTAGCCCTGCTGCTGAAAAAGGATAAGTCAGATTTAATTGCTTTTTCATGGGGGCATAGCAAAAACCCTCATGGGAACAGCCCTGATATTGAACGATTAGGCTTAGACTATCGTGTGCCTTCCCTGAAAGGGGTATCACCAGCCGAGTATCATTCTGATAAGCACGGAAAGTACCGCCCTCGGAATCAGTCTGATCGATGCTTGCTGGCCATCGGATAGTCTTCGTAAGCTGAGCATGGGTTGGTATGGTCTGGATTTTCAATTTATCACGGTAAAGATAATAACCCGGCGCAATCTGCCATTTCAGAACCAAGCGCTGAGGATTTTCTAAAAACGCCGAAAAAACAAAGGCCCTATCTCCAGACAAGGGCGTAATTTCTCCAGCCCGTACCGCCCCGATCCAGAAAGTAAGTAAAGCTAGAATGAAAACAATTGATCTATTTTTGATCATATTAAATATCGTCTGCATGATGAACCGCTAGGATACCATTCCAACTCTGATCGGGGAAGGTTATAGAATAAGGTTATAGAATATAGAATCACGTTTGTCCTGAGTAAGGCCTGATGGCCCTACTCAGGACAAACGTGATTCCATCTACTGCAATAATTCATCATAACACTTGACTCTCCACCCTTTCTCGATATATTTAGCACTCATGACTTGAGACTGCTAAATTCGTCCCCATATAGTTACTACGATTAACTTAAACTTAAGGAGAAACCTAACCATGAGTAAAAAAGTCAAGATTCGCCCCTTAGGCGACCGTCTTGTAGTTGAACCTCAAGAATTAGAGGCCAGAACTGCTGGTGGAATCCTAATCCCCGATACCGCCGACAAAGATAAACCCATGCAAGGCACCGTTTTAGCCATTGGCCAAGGCAAGTATATCGATGGCAAAGTGCTGCCCCTGCAAGTTAAGGTGGGCGACAAGGTCTTGTTTGGCAAATATGCCGGCACCAACGTCAAATTCGCTGACAGAGAATACCTGGTCATGCGTGAAGAAGATGTCATGGGCGTAGTGGAAGAGTAACTCATTAACCTATTCTAAGAGGAATATAATTATGGCAGCAAAAGAATTATTATTTGGCACTGATGCGCGTCAGCAAATGTTAGCGGGTATCAATGAACTCGCCAACGCAGTACAGATCACCATGGGTCCCAGTGGCCGCAATGTGGTCATCGACAAAAGCTTTGGCTCTCCCACCATCACCAAAGACGGTGTAACCGTGGCCAAAGAAATTGAATTCAAGAACAAGTTCAAGAACATGGGCGCTCAAATGCTCAAAGATGTGGCTGCTCAGACTTCAGATGAAGCGGGCGACGGCACCACTACCGCTACTGTCCTCGGCCGACAAATCTTCGTCGAAGGTTTAAAGGCTGTGGTTGCAGGCTACAACCCCATGGATCTCAAGCGCGGAATTGATCTCGCTGTCAGCAATACGGTGATTGCTCTCAAAAAACTCTCCGTTCCTTGCACAGACACCAAGGCCATTTCCCAAGTGGGTACCATTTCCGCTAACTCCGATGAGTCCATCGGTAAAATTATTGCGGATGCCATGGCTAAAGTCGGCAAAGAAGGCGTTATCACTGTTGAAGAAGGTTCTGGTTTAGAAAATGAACTCGATGTGGTAGAAGGTATGCAATTCGATCGTGGCTACCTCTCCCCCTACTTCATTACCAACCAACAGAACATGTCTGCTGAATTGGAACATCCCTACATCCTAATCGTCGACAAGAAGATTTCTTCTATTCGTGATCTGTTACCCGTTCTGGAAGCTGTGGCCAAAGCCGGTCGTTCATTCTTGATCATTGCTGAAGATGTCGAAGGCGAAGCCTTGGCAACCTTGGTGGTCAACCATATGCGTGGCATTGTGAAAGTCTGCGCAGTGAAAGCCCCTGGTTTCGGCGATCGTCGTAAAGAAATGCTGCAAGACATTGCCATTCTCACCAAAGGCCAAGTCATTGCTGAAGAAGTCGGCCGTACCTTGGAATCCACCACTGTCAAAGACTTGGGTTCTGCCAAGCGCGTAGTGATTACCAAAGACAACACCACCATCATTGATGGCGCCGGTGACAAGAAAGAAATCGAAGGCCGCATCAAGCAACTCCGCGCCCGTATCGAAGAAACCTCTTCTGATTACGATCGTGAGAAGCTGCAAGAACGTATTGCCAAACTTGCTGGCGGTGTAGCAGTCATCAAAGTTGGTGCTGCTTCTGAAATCGAAATGAAAGAAAAGAAAGCCCGTGTGGAAGATGCTCTGCATGCTACCCGCGCTGCTGTCGAAGAAGGCGTGGTTCCTGGTGGGGGTGTCGCTCTGATCCGCGTACTGAACAGCCTCAAAAACCTCAAAGGTGAAAATGAAGCGCAAGACGTGGGTATTCAATTGACCCGTCGCGCCATGGAAGCCCCACTGCGTCAAATCGTTACCAATGCTGGCCACGAAGCCTCTGTGATCTTGAACAAAGTCTTGGAAGGCAAAGGCAACTATGGTTTCAACGCTGCTACAGGTGATTTCGGCGACATGCTGCAAATGGGTATCTTGGATCCAACCAAGGTCACTCGTAGTGCCTTGCAATACGCTGCTTCTGTTGCCGGTTTAATGCTGACCACGGAATGTATGATCACCGACCTACCCAAAGATGAAAAAGAAGATGCTATGGCTGGTGCCGGCGGCATGGGTGGTGGTATGGGCGGAATGGGAGGCATGGGCGGTTTCTAAGCGCTCCTGCTCCATAAAGCAAAATCAAAAACCCCTGCCTTCGAGTAGGGGTTTTTATTATTTGTAATACAACTATTGAGGAGGTTTTTATGTCATCAAGTCATTTTTTTCGCTCTACGACGACAGCTCCGGAAGAAAAATTAACACCGTTAGAAGCCGCCTGCAAAAAAATAACATCTAATCCCAATTATCAACCCCATATTACGAAGAAAGATTTACTGGCTTTAGTCGTTACTGAGGAAACCATTAAAGGGGGTGGCACTATTCAAAGACACAAAACAGATAAAGAAGCCTTGGCTATAAAACCATCGTCTATTGAAGCAAAAGATGCCACAGGCAATTCATTGGGAGTTGTTTTTCAACTACTCATCACTAGAAAATATCGCACTTCTGATGAACACCCGATGTCCTTTTGGGCAGTTGATGACGAGAGAGTTCTTTTTGTTAATCAGCAAGGAGAGTATTCTGTCCATGAAGGAAAAAATGCGATCAATGGTAATTTTGATTCTCCTATGCCAGTAGATCCTAATGTTTATTTCTCTTGGGAATGCTTACATCCTCAACCAGAACAAAATGCGGAGCAACAAAAGATGGCAAAATCTCCTGCCCCTTAATCTCAGCAAAGCAAGATCAAACCCCGCCTCGTGCGGGGCTTTTATCCCTCAGTTTTTGTTAAAACCGATGACGATGTGCTGGAGCAGCTTCCTGATGATTTAACTGGTCAAAGCTTATCTTTAAAATATCTTCTACTTTTTTAAGTGTGTTCTTAAACAGCTCCAATCGTTTTTCAGGAGCTGTGGATTTGGCCTTTAATGTTTCTGCAAGCGCATCCCAAGCTTCTAATTTACCTACCAGCGATATCAATTGGGGATTACTTTTAACAACCTCCCCCCACCCATAGTGATCGCGTTTTTGACCAAGTAAGTAACTGCCATGACTACTACCAATACCATAGTGTTGAGCCACAAAAACATTATAGATAGCATTAGGATCTTGGACATTTGACTTTATAAAGCTTTCTAAGTTTGCTTTATTAAATTTATTAGGCGCATTATGCAAATGTTTGCATTGAACAATAACCGCACAGATTTCTTTTTGAACCTTAATTTTTTCCTTGTCTATATTTTTTATCAACGAATCAAAGCCCAGCTTTTCCTCCATTTCCTTTATTTCTTGGAGTTTTTTAGCTTCTTGTTGCCTAGCTGCTTCAGCCCTAACTTCTTGCATGTGTTCTGCTATTTGTTTTTCTATTTTCTCCTTTTCCTTCTCAAGGCGAGCCTTCTCTTCATTTAACTTAGAAGCAGGATGATCATCTAAATAGATATCACGTCCGTCAAATACTTTTCTGAAGTACTCTAGTAAATCAGAATAAAAATAGCGAGTCGCTGCATAGGGAATACTGCTTAATAGATTTAGATATTCAGGCCATTTTTTCTTAATTTCTTGATGGAGTTTTTCTAAGGTATTATTCTTACCGGAAAGATAATCAAAAGTATACATTGCTTCAAAATCTGGTTTTTTATAAGTGAGAGCACTCTCGTCCCCCTGGATATAGCCGCCACTAACGGCATTGCACTTTAATCGCATGTCCTTTAATGTCTCTTCTATTTTTTTGATAGTATCAGCATTTTTCTCATCAAATTGCTTTTTTAATCCTTCTCGTTCAAGCTTAATCTTGTTAATTTTCTCTTCAATCTGCTTAAGCTCATCTTTTGCTTTCTGAATACTACTCTCATTTAAAAACGTAGAAGGGGTAGAAGAAACAACATCAGGGGCTCTAAAAAAACTCATGTCAGCAATCCTCATTTAAATATTGATTGCGTAATTATTGAGCATTATTTTTAATTTGTCAATAACTTTGTTCGTCTTTGTAATGACTGGATAGAAAATCTCCTCTATATCCCTGCATTAAATCAAGGGGATATAGGATCGAATCTCACTCAATATGCCATAAAGCCAGCGGTAAGAATTCTGTAGGTACATTCTGTATTTCACCTGCAGCTTTATGCTTGGTGAGTATTTTGCCCTGAGGATATTTTACAATTTGCTTCAAATCAGCAGATCGGATTTGTTCAGTCCACTTTATCTCAATAGGCCAAAACTTATTTTCCCTGATGTAAGCAAGATCCACTTCTCCTTCTGCCTTAATATAATAGGTAGGATAATAACGGCGATAATGAGCCACTACACAGGCTTCGATCAATTTTGAACATTCTTTGGAATCCTGGAGTAGAGGTGTTATCTGATTTTCATAAGGATCTTTGATTGGACTGATCCAATAGCGGATAGCATGAAAAATAAAAGTATCAGTAAATATCACCTTTTTTGCTTTTTTGGGTGCAGCAGTTAATTTATCCTCCAGTAGCGCTCCCTGCACAAAAACAGCATCCATAGACTCTAAGATCGCGATATAATCTGATACTGTTTTAGGATGATCAATGGATAGATCCTTTGACAGTGAATTCCAAGTTATTTGCGTCGTGTAACGTTTGATGACAGCCCCAAGAATCTCCCGTAAATAATACTCTTGCCTGCCTTTTTTTATCATATCCCCTCGTATCCAATCGGAATATGTCACTAAGGTAGCTTCCTGAATACGATTATATTTAGCCACATCATTGATTGCCGTCATATATCCACCATGCAACAAATACTGATTAAACTCTGTGGATAACAGATCAAGAAATTGATCAGTGAAAGGCATATTTTTGTGGCCATGTTTTAAAACAATATATTCACGAAACGATAAGGGATATAAATGAAAGTTCACTATGGCCGCTTTACCTCTGCGCCCAGGAAAACGCATGCGTGCCTCTTGCATCAAAACGAGATCTGACCCGGTTAACATCAAAATAACATCTTCTAACATTCCAGCATCAGCTACAAATTTAATCGTTTTGTCCCAATCTTTAATATAGGTGACTTCATCTAAAAGCACATAGCAAAGGGTATTTTTAGGCATAACCGTTAATACAGTTTGTAGAATATGCAGCAAGGTATGATGATCATCGATTAATTCTCCAGTCAAAAATGCTATTGCCGAAGGATCTATACCCTTTGATAACAATCTTTCCATCCATTGTTTTAATAGAGTTGTTTTACCGACTTGTCGCCCACCCCCTAACGTATAGATACCAGGATTATCTTGAGGAAAAGTGTCCAACAGTTCGGGCACATAAACATAGGGCTGCCGATATAGTTGACGTAACTGATAATCAAGTTCAGTAAATTGCGTAGCATTTTCAAGATGGGTATTATGCGGCAGAAATCGCGGGTCCATAACCAATACCTAAATATTTATTCATTTATTATTGACTAAATTTAGTCATTATTCAATGAATAAATTTAGATATCAATTATTTAAATAATAAATTCAATTGGTTAAGAGCTGTATATAACGTTGTTGCATAAATCAAATTTTGTTCATTTTCCTTAATGTTGTCGTCCCGCGGCTTGTCCGCGGGATCCATAAAATAAGCGACATCCATCATTCTGTCTCTGGATTCCGCGCCTTCGCGCGGAACGACAGCTCTTGAGGCCGATTTACGCACACCGCTGTATATTTGGTTTTTCCTCTTGAAAGATGAACTTTTCTGAAGAGAGGGGCTACCACGCAATCATCTTGCGATCGCGATAAAAACCACCCGAAGATCCTTGCTCCAAGGTCGCCAGCCAAATAATGCTATCAACCCCTTCTTCAACTGAACGGACCGCCTGTGGACCACCCATATCTGTTCTGGTCCAATTAAACTCCGAACAACCCTGTCACCCATTGAATGAGGATATAAGCTGGGGCGAGAATATAACTCAAAATACCCGTAAACCATAATAGCAGTAAAATTAGAAATCCATAGGGTTCCAGACGCTGCAAATACCAAGCCGTTCGAGGCGGTAGAACACTGTATAACACCTTACTCCCATCCAGAGGCGGGAAGGGTATTAAATTAAGCACCCCCAGAAAGCAATTAATCGCGATGCCAGCAATACCCACGTTCATGAAAAAATAACCCGCCCAATCATTATGGGCAGTCATGAGATAAGCGCCCAATTTAGCGACACACCCCCAAAGCAAGGCCATAATAAAATTACTAATCGGACCCCCAGCAGCAACTAAGGCAGTATCACGGCGTGGGTGACGCAGATTTCGGGGATCAACCGGGACCGGTCTAGCCCAGCCAAATACAAAACCAGTCATGGTTAGAAAAAGTAAGGGAACGATAACAGTACCCATGAGATCGATGTGCTTGAGTGGATTTAAAGTCAGCCGCCCGGATAAGCGGGCAGTTTGATCACCCAATTTTGAAGCCACCCAACCATGCGCGACTTCATGACCAGTAACAGCAAACAATAAGGGCAAAGCCCAAATGCATATTTTTTGAACTAAACTTAATTCCATAGCCCATCCTAATAGATTGAATCCACCCAGAATAGATTAACTGCATATAAGTTGCCAGCATCTCATTCAAAATCTGACGCGTTGAGTATTTTTTCATTGAAGCGAGATCATTAGATAAGGTATTTTATATTAAGGAGCTGTCATTGCATGGATTGCTTCGTCGCTACTCCTCGCAATGACAGCTCCTCAGGATAGCAACATTAAGGAGCTTTTACCCATGGAATCAAGCAAGAGAGAATTACCGCCTTTAAATTTCAAAGAATCCCCTTCCAGTAACAATGGCACTCCAGAACCCGCTCTTACCTCACCACGACGTCATTCTGAGATAAGGGTGGATACTGGGGCACCTGCATATATGCTTGATCGTGACTCTGGGCGCTCGGTAGCCAGTGACCCAACGCCAAGAACTGCAACTGATCCACAACCTAATATCCCCCCTCTGACACAACCTAATACAGGTTTAGTTACATTGGATAATCCCTCTAATCTCAGTTCTGAGCGTTCTACAAGCTCTACGAGTTCTGCTGTTCGGAGATTTGCGCAAACAATGGATAATTATCAAGGACAAGGACAGCTGAGAAGCGATTCTCTAGCCTCAATTACGCTTGGTAATAGTACTGAAGCGCCTTCATCTGCCCAACAAACAATAACTACTCCATTAATACCCAGAACAAACTCATCGAAGAATTGCTGTTTCCGGTGGTTTTGTTGTTGCTGTTCATCAAGCACCGATGATAATGGCCTTCAACCTGACTCTGCTAGATCACAAGAGAGACTAACTACCTCAATAATTAAAACTGGCTTGTGATTTTATCCAGAGATTCTGTGGATATTCCCTTGGATAAGATGTGGGGAGACTGTAGAATTGACAACCCAATAGGAAAAAGGTTTCCCTGAGTAATGCTAATTTATTACAAAATAGCTGCTGCCCTGATCATTTTTATCTCCAGCCTAGTAGCGGTTATTTATCCCATTCGTACTCATCTATCCCGCCCCCATAGTGAATCCTTGGAAATGGGTGAAGCTTTCGCCAGCGGTATTTTTCTGGGCGTGGCTTTCTTCCACATGCTGCCCGCCTCTATTGCCAGTTTTCATCGTCTGTGGGGAACTGTTAATTACCCTGTCGCAGAATTAATTTGTGTTCTGGGTTTTATTTCCTTGCTCTTTCTTGAACGCCTGGCCCTAGTCACTCATTGCGATAAGGAAACCACCGGCATTCCTTACATCCTCACCTTAATGCTAATGATCCACTCTTTGATTGAAGGTTGCGCCTTAGGCATCAATGCCACCTTCACTGAATCCTTAATGATTTTTATTGCTATCATGGCGCATAAGGGATCAGCCAGCTTTGCACTCTGTGTGACTTTATTGCGTCACCATATCTCACTGCGCAACATTTTCGCTATCGTGCTGTTTTTTGCCTTGGCCACACCAGTTGGCATATTTTTGGGAACCACCCTGGATGCTTTATCTTATTTGGAAAAAGGGCAATTGCTCGAAGCTATATTTAACGCCTTTGCAACGGGTTCTTTCTTTTATATGGCTACACTGCATCATGTACGCTTTCATCAACGCACGGCGGAAAAAATGCATGGGATGCTGGAATTTTTGTTTTTAGTGATTGGCTTGGGATTAATGGCGGGAGTGGCATTGTTTGTATAATTGGCAGCGGCTTCGCCGCTGCCAATTGGTTAAGCAATCGACTTTTCAATCAACCCTAAACTAATAACTGCATCACGCTCTTGGCGTAATTCATTCAAGCTAAGCTCAATTTTCTTCTGCGCAAACTCATGATGAGTCAAGCCAGTGATCACCTTAAGCTTATTGCCGGAAGTAGCGCAAGGAAAGGAAAAAATTAAACCCTCATCAATGCCATATTCGCCTTGAGAACAACGGGCCACAGAAAAAGTTTCGCCCCGTGGGGTTTCATGACAAAGGTGATAAACTGAAGTCAATGCTGCGTTGGCAGCTGAAGCGGCTGAAGAAGCACCGCGGGCCTTGATCACTTCTGCTCCGCGCTTTTGCACAATAGAAATAAAATCATTTTGCAGCCAATGTAAATCGGTAATCACCTCTGTAGCTGGTTTATTGTTGATTTTGGCATGATAAAAATCAGGATATTGCGTACTGGAATGATTACCCCAGATCGTCATTTGGGTGATAGCCTCCACATCAACTCCAGCCTTAATGGCCAATTGTGAGCGAGCACGCAATTCATCCAACATGGTCATGGCAAAAAAACGGTCTCGAGGGACATCCGGCGCATGATGCATAGCAATCAAGCAATTGGTGTTGCAGGGATTGCCCACAACAAACACGCGAACATCATCAGCAGCATGATCATTGATAGCCCGACCTTGGGGACCAAAAATTTTCCCATTAATTTTTAAAAGATCGGAACGCTCCATGCCTTCCTTACGTGGCACCGCACCCACCAACACTGCCCAATTAGCATTGGTCATGGCGGTATTAACATCTGAAGTGCAGACTACATTTTTTAATAAGGGGAAAGCACAATCTTCCAATTCCATGGCAACACCCTTGAGCGAAGGCAAGGCTGCCTCCAACTCCAGCAGGCTCAATTCCACTTCCGTATCCTGCCCAAACATTTGGCCTGAGGCAATCCGAAAGATCAGGGCATAGCCTATCTGACCTGCCGCACCCGTAATAGCCACCTTAACGCGCTTTCTCATTGTCGTATTCTCCTAATCTTCTAAAAAATGTATTTATGCGCTATTCTAGCCTGAAACTGTCTCAGGACAAAACGAAGCTTTAATTTTATGCCGTTACTTACTAACATCCCGCTCAGCTTATACGTTCATATCCCCTGGTGTGTACGAAAATGCCCTTATTGTGATTTTAATTCTCATGCTGTCAAAGAGGGCATTCCCGAGAAAATTTACGTGGATGCCCTTTTACAAGATCTAGAAGAAAACCTATCCCGCCTGGATGGTCGCCCTCTGGGTACTATTTTCTTTGGCGGCGGCACACCTAGTTTATTTTCTGCGCAAGCTATCGAAGCCATCCTTAGTGGTATACAAACCAAGCTACCGTTGACTTCGGATATTGAAATCACCTTGGAAGCCAATCCCGGAACCTTAGAGCAAGCACGTTTTAAAGACTATCGCTCTATCGGGGTCAACCGCTTATCTATTGGTATTCAAAGCTTAGATAATATTCAACTTCAGAAATTAGGACGCATTCATGACCGTGAAGCGGCCATACGCGCTGTTAAAACTGCGCAGGATAGCGGTTTTGATAATCTGAATATCGATTTGATGTATGGCCTACCCCAACAATCTATTACCGCTGCCCTCCAAGATCTAGAGCAAGCCCTGGAACTGAAAGCCCCGCATTTTTCCTGGTATCAGCTGACTCTAGAACCCAATACCGCGTTCTATCACACCCAACCACCCCTGCCCACTGAGGATGCAATCTGGGAAATGCAAACGCAAGGTCAGGGCGTGCTAACCAGCCAGGGTTTAAAACAATATGAAGTATCTGCTTATAGTCATCTCCAGCACGAATGCCGACATAATCTTAATTATTGGCAATTTGGCGATTATTTGGGAATTGGTGCTGGTGCGCATAGCAAAATCACCGACTTGCAGCAGCAAAAAATTCAGCGTCATTGGCAAGTTAAAAATCCCCGCGATTATCTTGACTCGCATAAAAAGAAAACCGCTCAAACTATTGAAGTCGGTTCTCAAGATGCAATTTTTGAATTTATGCTGAATGCCTTGCGCTTAACAGAGGGCGTACCCTTGCGCTTATTTGAGGAGAGAACAGGAATTGCAACTGCCAATATTAAACCGCTTTTGCAAATAGCCCATGATAAAAAATTGTTAATCGATGAAGATTTGATGTTAAAACCGAGTGAATTGGGTAAACGTTTCTTGAATAATTTGGTCAGTTTATTTTTGCCTGAATGAGAAACAACATCAACATAAAAATTGCCCACAATACAGATCTACTGCATGATAAGACAAGCCAATACCATACATATCAGTGGCGGGAACAATGCCTGCTCCCAAGATCCGACTCCAGGAAACATCCACACTCCAATTAGGAGAAAAAGCATAATTAACACCCACAGCCACATCAGGACGCACGGTAATACTGTTCATCCCTCCCTTACCATTAGGATTATTACTGGGTGGCGGTGCTAGTAAACCCGCTTGTTTATAAAGTGCAAACGCAGGCCCAGCTTTGCCAAAAACACTCAATCCCCAATATAGCGGTAAAATCGCTTTGCCCATGATGTCTATGGTCTGGAAACGAAATTCCGGTGAATTACCATTGGGAATATTATAAACCGCGGGAGAGTAATAAGAATATCCACCTTCCAGTGCTAGGTATTCACTAAATTGATAACCCCAGGACAAACGCAGACCAAAACCATTGCCTGAGGGCCGAACATTCTGAATATTACCATTATCATCCGGCAAAAATTCATTTTGAGCATGAATTCTTGTGCTTCCAAACTCGACTTCTAAATAATTGCCAACTACTCCACCGCGGACAGGGGGAGTGTTATAAGCATGGGCTGAGGCCACCAGCATACTGCTAATCAGCATAATCATCAGGCCCTTAAACAATCCCCTGCACATTATTTCAATTCCTCAATTAATTTGCCAATTCTAAAGCAATTCTAAGCCCTTGCAAACTGCAATTCCCAAATGGGTCGGCCTTCTTTTTCTCCACGATCTTCAAATTTAGTCACTAGGGGACGCATCGGGGAACGTTGGGCAAATTGAGCAACGCCCGCCATATTGGTTAAACTACTTGCAGCAGAGAGAACCCGCATCATGTGTTGAGCATAATCTTGCCAATCCGTTGCCAGGTGCAAACTACTGCCAATTTTTAATTTTGAACTGGCTAAACGGATAAAAGTTTCCTGAATTAAACGACGCTTGTGATGACGGCGCTTAGGCCAGGGATCCGGAAAAAAAATCTGCATGCCTGCTAAGCTCTGTGCCGGGATACAATTTTCCAAAATCTCCACGGCATCACCATAGTAAATACGAATATTAGTCAATTGCTGGGCTTCAATTTGATGCAAGAGAGCACCAATACCTGGCTTAAAGGTTTCAATGCCAATAAAATTGTATTCGGGAAATTGCTTGGCCACAGCCGCAAGAGATTGCCCTGAACCAAAACCGATCTCAAGAAAACAGGGAGCTTCCCGAGCAAATACTTGAGCATAATTCACTAAGCCCCCAGCAGGGGTCAGTAAAAATTTACCCCCAAAATTTTCCCAGGCCTGTTGCTGCCCTTCGGTCATACGGCTGTCACGCCGCGCAAAGCTTCGTATGCGACGTAAAAAGGGAACATCGGGTAATAAATTCATGATGTTTTCTTCCTCTCAAGTTTTATTTTTTTGTTTGGCTTCGGTTACCAAACTGAGTTTTTTCTCATATAAATTTTTCTCAAGCGCTACTGGATAACTTTTATCTGTCTGATGCTGGAGAAAATGAGCCACATTTTTAAGGCCTCGCTCACGCAAAGCATGAATCGATTCTTCAGGACGTACCATCTGACCTTTTCGAAATACGGGTAAGAGTAAATCTTCGAAAGCATCGTATTCATCCACTTTGAGCTTGGTCTGGGCCTCATCAAAAAGAATCGCTTCTGGATACTCAGGAATACCTAAATTCAAATCATAAAGCACATCTAAAAATGCTGCGCCCTTTAAATAAAACCGCCGTAATTGATGTTTGCCGGGATTAGATATCTTAATAAGATCTTCGGAAGTTTTTAATTTATATTCCCACTGTTCTTGATCATTGCGTAAATAGGAAAGTTTATAGACACCATCCAGCGCAGGATAATCATGGGCCGTCACTAAACTAGTCCCCACTCCCCATTGGGAAATACGCGCACCCTGGGCTTTTAATTTTCTAATCACTTCTTCATCCAAACTATTACTGGCCATGATTTGTGTTTTAGTAAAACCAGCCTGATCCAATAAGCGCCGCGCCTCAATACTCAAGGCTGCCATATCACCCGAGTCAAGACGAATGCCCAGTAATTCACCGTTTTTTTGGCGTAATTTTTTGCCAATTTCAATCGCATGTTTCACCCCTTTCAAGCTGTCATAGGTGTCGACTAATAAGACTACCGAATGAGGCATGACTTCAGCATAGGCTTCAAAGGCCGTAAGCTCATCAGGAAAAGCAGTGACCCAGCTATGAGCATGAGTGCCTCGTACTGGCAAATCATAATACTTGCCGGCGAGAGCATTCGAGGTTGCCACACAGCCCCCAATATAGGCTGCACGACTAGCAGAAAGAGCACCATCAGGTCCTTGGGCACGGCGCATACCGAATTCAATCACGGGATCACCTTGGGCAGCCTGGCAAACCCTAGAGGCTTTTGTAGCCACCAGCGTCTGAAAGTTAATGATATTGAGTAGAGGTGATTCCAGTAATTGGCATTGCAACAGAGGCCCCTGAATCCGTAATAAAGGTTCATGAGGCTGGACCACAGTCCCCTCGGGTATAGCATCAATATCACAATTAAATCGCAAGCCACGAAGATAGGCTATAAAATCTTCACTAAATAAGGGTTCATCTGAGGGATTTCTCAAGGTCTTCAGATAAGTCAAACCTTCTTCGGTAAAATAGAAATGCTTAATATAATCAATAACATTTCCTAGACCACAGGACAGGGCATAGTTACCCTTAAAAGGATTTTTGCGATAAATGAGATGAAAAACAGCCTCTTTTTCATGCATCCCCAAACGCCAATAGCCATAGGCCATGGTAAACTGGTACAAATCGGTTAATAAGGCCTCGTCTCGCGAAAAAGCACCTGATCCTGTAGTTAATGATTGCATTACATCTGTCTTCCAATAATAATGTTAAATTTCATGTTCCTGCTTTCTAGAGAGCCGCAGGGTATGCGAAGCAAGGCCCTGTAGCCCAGCTTCTTTTAAAGTTCGTAGGTATGGCTGAATGTTACAAAACACATTGACCAAGATTTTGCTGTTGAGCGGCTTATGCTTTTTATGTCTTAGCTGCTCTTCCATGCAGGAATCCGGGTACGATAATAACTCAGCTGACTCTGGGTTTCAAAAAGCACCTGTGAGCCAAGCCACCTCTGAGGAACATCTGGGGATAGATTATCTCTTGGGCCGTGGGGTAGCAGAAAATGATAGGCTGGCTTTTGATTGGCTCCAAAAAGCAGCAGATCAAGGCAGTATGACAGCTGCTAATGAGCTCGGATTTATGTATGCTAGCGGCAAAGGGGTAGAGCAAAATTACTCCCTGGCCATAGAATGGTATGAAAAAGCTGCTGATAGTGGCATTGCCAGCGCAAAATATAATTTAGGAATGATATATGCTCTGGGTCTTGGCACCCCAGCAGATCCAGCCCAAGCAGAGCAATATTTTTCAGAAGCAGCGGCACTTGGATTTACACCGGCCCAGGCAAGAAGCCCGGGGCCCATGGCTGCAGCAAAAAATGCTGCTAAGATTGACATCTAAAGGATCTTTAACTATGCATCAAGCTCGTAAGCGTTTTGGACAACACTTTCTGCGTGACCAAAAAATCATTCAGCGCATTGTTTCGGCCATTGCTCCAGAACCTGATCAGCACCTCATTGAAATTGGACCTGGTCTGGGCGCATTAACACTGCCCATTCTGCGAAAAACAGGGGCTCTCGAGGCCATCGAAGTTGATCGTGATATTGTACCGATTTTGCAAGAAGCCAGTAAGGAGTTAGGTGATTTACTCATCTATCAAAAAGATGTGCTTCATTTTGATTTATCCGTCATTGCACAAAAGCAAAAACCGCTGCGCGTTTTTGGCAATCTGCCCTACAACATTTCAACCCCACTTATTTTTCATCTTTTAAAATATACTGACTATATTTCCGATATGCACTTCATGCTGCAGAAAGAAGTCGCGGATCGCTTAACGTCTATACCCGGCAGAAAATCCTATAGCCGGCTTTCAGTCATGGCACAATATCACTACCACATTAAACAATTATTTGATGTGCCGCCCCATGCTTTCCGTCCCGCACCCAAAGTTGATTCACGCATTGTGCGTTTACTGCCATATGGAAAAATACCCTACCCCGCCAAAGATTATGCCCGATTTGAAACTATTGTTAAGCAAGCCTTTAGTCAACGTCGTAAGACCTTGCGTAATAGCTTGAGCGGATTAAAAACCCCTATCCCTGAAGAAATCTGGAAATTAGTTGGCATTGATCCCCAAAAAAGAGCTGAGAACCTCTCCGTTGAAGAGTTTGTGAAATTAAGCAACCACTCCTAAGGGATAATCCAACATGTCGACCTATGCTATTGGCGATATTCAAGGATGTTATACTGCGCTGCAAAAACTTCTCGCACAGATTAATTTTAATCCTGGAGAAGATCAGCTGTGGTTCACCGGCGATTTAGTGAATCGTGGCAATCATTCCTTGGAAGTGCTACGTTTTGTGAAGCAACTGGGTAATCATCAAAAAACCGTCCTAGGCAATCATGATTTACATTTGCTGGCTTGTGCCTTACATCAACATCCAGGTTGGGATGAGGACACATTTTCAGATATCTTGAATGCTCCTGACCGCGATGAACTCATTGACTGGCTGCGTCACCAGAAATTGTTTCATTACGATCAAACCTTAGGCTTTTGCCTGGCTCATGCCGGTCTAGCCCAATCCTGGACCCTGGAGCACGCGATTTCTCTTTCCAAAGAAGTAGAATCTGTATTACAGAGTGATCAAATCACCGATTTTTTGAGTCATATGTACGGTAATCAGCCAGATTATTGGGATAACGCCTTACAAGGCTGGGACCGCTTACGAGCTATCACCAATTATTTCACACGCATGCGTTTTTGCTATCTCGATGGTCACTTAGAGTTAACAGATAAAGGACCTGCTGACGTCCCCCATGAAAGACTATTGCCCTGGTTTAAACTTCCCGACCGAGTTAACGCTGAGCTTGATATTATTTTTGGTCATTGGGCAGCTTTAGGTGGAATCACTAATACTCCCCATGTTTATTCCCTCGATACAGGCTGCGTTTGGGGGTTCAATTTAACTGCTATGAGATTGGAAGATGGGAAGCGGTTTAGGGTGAGTTGTGAGAGTGAGGATAGGTAAAGTTCACTACTGGATTACTTCGTCGCACAAAACACTTTTCGCAACGACATGAATAATCATTTTTTAGGCATTACGTATAAAAATGAACTAATTTTATTATATTAAACCACGAGAAACAAGCATAAAAGGAGTATGATGCGCCTCTCAGCTATCGTTGCTATGTCAGAAAATCGTGTGATCGGCAGGGATAATCAATTGCCCTGGCGCTTACCAGCAGACTTGCGTCATTTTAAAGCTCTAACTCTGGGTAAATCCATTTTAATGGGTCGCAAAACTCATGAGTCCATAGGCCGGCTGTTGCCGGGACGACGCAATATCATTATCACCCGCAATCAGCAATTTCAGGTGCCTCAGGCTTTAGTAGTGCATTCGGTCGAAGCTGTATTAAACGAGATCTGTAATGAAGATGAACTCATGATCATTGGTGGAGCAGAGCTTTATCGTGAATTACTCCCCCAAACCCAGCGAATTTATTTAACCATGATTCATGCCCAGATCGAGGGCGACAGCTATTTCCCTGAATTAACCCCCCAGGAATGGCACAAAATAAGCAACGAAGACCATCCTGTTGACACCGAAAATCCCTATCCCTATAGCTTTGAGATTTGGGAAAGATTAGGTAGATTACAGACCTGACGGCCCTAATCCATCCTACTCACTGTACTAAAATTAGCAATTCTTGTACCATGCTAAAGGGTATATAAATAAGGCACCCCAATGACTCTCAGCAAAGAATTCCTAAAGCGACGCCAAGCCCTTTTAAAAAAAATCGGCCCCAATACTATTGCCCTTATCCCCTCTGCTCCCATCCGTATGCGAAATAGCGAGCATGAATATCCCTACCGACAAAACAGCGATTTTTATTATCTCACCGGCTTTGAAGAACCCGAAGCTGTCATGGTTCTGGCACCCAAACGTAAAGAGGGAGAATACATTTTATTCAACCGCCCCAGGTATCGTGAAAAGGAAATCTGGGAAGGCACACGGGCTGGTCAAGAAGGTGCTCGAAAAACCTATGGCGCTAATCAATCTTTCGCTATCGAAATCTTGGCTGAAAAATTGCCTGAATTACTCATCGGCCGTAAGGAAATTTATTGCCTCCTCGGTATCAACAAAGAATTTGATGACATTTTATTCACGGCTACCCATCGGGTCCGCTCTCGCATTCGCAGCGGCATTTCTTTTCCGACCGCTTTAATCGACCTGGGTGAATTTATCCATGAAATGCGCCTCATTAAAAGCGAGGCTGAAATTAAATTCATGCGCAAAGCGGCGCAAATCTCTGCCGATGCGCACATCCGTGCTATGAAGGCTTGCAAACCCGGAATATACGAATATCAATTGGAAGCAGAATTACTGTATGATTTCCAACGCCAAGGTGGCAATCGGATGCCTGCCTATACTTCTATTGTTGGCAGTGGACCCAATTCCTGCGTCCTGCATTACAATGCCAATAATCAGATGATTAAAAATCATGGCCTAGTACTCATTGACGCCGGTGCAGAATATCAACATTATGCCGCTGATGTGACCCGCACTTTTCCTGCTAATGGAAAATTCAGTCCCGAGCAGCGTGCTATTTATGACATTGTGCTAAAAGCCCAGCTCGCCGCAATTAAAATCATTAAGCCTGGTCTTTCCTGGGAAAAAATGCATGAGGCTGCTGTAAAAGTGATAACCCAGGGCCTGGTGAAATTAGGACTGTTACGTGGCAAAGTCAGTGAACTTATCCACAAAAAAGCCTACTTACCCTTCTATATGCACCGCACTGGACATTGGTTAGGTTTAGATGTTCACGATGTGGGCCATTATGCTATTCAGGGTAAATGGCGTAAATTACAAGCAGGGATGGTGCTCACAGTAGAACCCGGTATCTATATTCCTGCTGACTTAAAAAACGTGCCTAAATCTTGGCATCATATTGGTGTACGCATTGAAGATGATGTATTAGTTACTCGAAAAAGTTATGAAGTACTTTCTCAAAAAGCACCTAAAACAATAACTGAAATAGAAGCCTTAATGGCCTAACATGCATTACGATATTATTATTATTGGCGGCGGTTTAGTCGGCAGAAGTTTAGCTTATGCGCTACACGAAGCCCCTATTAACATTGCTTTAATCGATGCCTCGGCACAAGATCAAGCGGATCCACGCTTGATCGCCTTGAATTATGGTAGTTTTTCTTTTCTCCGCAAACTAGGCCTTTGGCCCCGCTTGGAAAAATATAGCGCTCCCATTCAAAAGGTTCATGCCTCCTATCGAGGACGATTTGGAGCCACCCGCCTAGGCGCTCAAGATATCCAACTTCCTGCCTTGGGCTATGTGGTGCCAGCCCACCGAATCAATCAAGCTCTAATTGAAGCCATGCGCGACTCAAAGCAGACTGTGACAGAATTACGACCCGCCAGAGTGAAAGCTCTGGAGCTACATGAACACACCTCTCATCTAACCATTGAACATAGCCAGGGCAGTAGTCGAATCAGTGGTCATTTAATTCTTGCTGCTGATGGAACCGAATCTACTGTCCGCCAATTACTAAACTTTGAAACCCAAACACTGGATTATCAGCAAAGTGCCATTGTTACGACCAGTCAATTGGGCCGCTCTCATAACCAGATTGCCTATGAACGTTTCCTCCAAGATGGAGCTCTTGCCATGTTACCGCTACAAACTGAGCAAGGTCATGCTTGCGCGACCATCTGGACTGCCAGCAACACTGCCATCACCCATTTACAAGCTTTAGATGATCAAAGCTTCATGCGAGAATTGCAAACCCAGTTTGGATACCGACTAGGCCGATTACTGAATATCACTCAGCGTCATACTTTTCCGCTACGGTTCATTCAGGTCAAAAATCCTCTGCAGGGCAATGTCCTTTTAATTGGCAATGCTGCACACACCATCCACCCCCTTGCCGCTCAGGGATTAAATTTAGCCTTATATGAAATTGCACACCTCAGTCAGACACTCTTAGATAATTTGCGACATAATCAAAGCTTGAACCAAGGCCTAGAACAAAAACTCATAACCTTCCAGCCCAAAATGAATTTGTTATTTTCACATTATCTCGTTGAATTATTTACTTCTCGTGTCTTTGGAATTGATCTTGCTCGGCAATTAGGCATGGCAGGCCTCGATCTTTGCCCTTCTGTAAAAAAGCATCTCAGTCGCTTATTAGCGATGGAAAAAATGAGCTGGTTATCCTCATGACGACCTCAAAACAGACTGAAAAAGAATTAATCGCCCTGGCTCAAGAATTCTTAAAAGAAACCCAGGAAACCCGAGCTTACCGCCATCTTTCTATGCAATCTTCCTTACAAGCTCATTTAGGCTTAGACAGTTTAGGACGCGCGGAACTCTTTCGGCGCATTGAGAAAAAATGGAAAATACAATTAGCGGATCGCTTGCTAACTGAGGCTGACACTTTAAACGATCTGCTCAAGGCTATACAAACTACCAACCTCTTGCCAGCTCAGCCCAACAATCACGTGGCTCAAATGGCCAGCACTGTAGAACATGCAAAATACAGCACCCAAAAAGTAGCGGATGTCTCTACAGCAGATACCTTGGTAGAAGTCTTGATGGAACATGCTCAGGCCACCCCAGAAAGACCTTATATTTATTTCCAAAATGAAAACGGCAAGGAAGAAATTCTCAGCTATGGCCAACTACTCCAAGAAGCCTTGAAAATCGCTCAGGCCTTGCAACAACGCGGACTCAAGCCGGGAGAAACAGTGGCCATCATGCAACCCACCCAGTTGAGGTTTTTCTACACTTTCTTCGGTATTTTATTGGCCCAAGGTGTTCCTGTTCCCATTTATCCTCCCTTGCGCCCTCATCAATTGGAAAGCTACGCCAAACAAGAAGCAAGAATTTTAAATAATGCCGAAATTCGCTTTCTCGTCACCTTTGAACAAGCTGAACTTTTAAGCCGCTTATTGCAAGGCTTTGTACCAAGCTTGCAAGAAGTGGTCACTGTCAATGAGCTCTTGAAAGCAGAAAAAAGCGATTTATTGCCTCTGGTTTCTAAAAAAACCGATATTGGCCTCATCCAATATACTTCAGGAAGCACTAACACACCCAAAGGCGTGGTACTCACTCATAGTAATCTCTTGGCCAACATCCGTTCCTTCGGTACCGCTGTTCAAATAAATAAGCATGATATAGTGGTCAGCTGGCTACCACTCTATCATGATTTTGGTTTGATTGGCCTCGTGATGGGTACCCTGTATTATGGACTCCCCTTGATTCTCATGTCACCTCTTTCTTTTCTTTCACGGCCGGAACGCTGGCTCTGGGCCATTCATTATCATCGCGGTACACTTTCCGCCGCACCCAATTTTGCTTATGAGCTTTGTGTCCGCAAAATTGATCCAGAATCCATTGAAGGCCTTGATCTAAATTCCTGGCGCATAGCTGCAAACGGTGCCGAGACCATTTATCCCAAGACTTATGAGCGCTTTGTCGAGAAATTCAAACCCTATGGCTTTAAACGGGAAAGTTTTTCCCCCGTGTATGGCTTGGCAGAATCCACCGTAGGATTAGCTGTTTCTCCTTTAAACCGAGCCCCTCGCATTGATATCATTAATCGTCATGCTTTTGAAAATGACAATGTCGCTATACCCCTCGATTTGCATGCTCCCTCCCATAATAAATTAGAAATTATAGCCTGTGGACTTCCACTGCCAGAGCACAGCGTACGCATTGTTAATGACAATGCCCAAGAACTTCCTGATCGCCATGTGGGTCATCTTCAATTTAAAGGGCCTTCTTCCATGCAAGGCTATTATAATAACCCAACAGCCACAGCCCAAGCCCGCTGCGGAGAATGGATCAAGACTGGCGACTTTGCCTATCTTGCTGATAAAGAAATTTTTATCACTGGCCGCGAGAAAGATATCATCATCAAAGCTGGTCGTAATCTTTATCCTTCCGTGATTGAAGAAATTGTTAGCGATATTCCCGGTATACGCCGCGGCTGTGTCATCGCCTTCAGCGCCCCAAGCAAAGAAACCGGAACAGAAGACATTATCATCGTAGCAGAAACACCTGAAAAAAATGCCCAATTAAAAATAAAGCTTCACCAGCGAATCACAGAAACCTTGGTTAACGCTTTGGATCTGGCACCAGATTACATTATTTTTGTCGGCCCGCGTACCGTGCCTAAAACCTCGAGCGGAAAATTACAGCGTTCAGCCTGCAAAACCATGTACCTCGAAGGTAAATTGCGACCGCCGCCTGCCTGGATACAAATGCTAAAGCTTGGCCTTAAGTCTTTGGCATGGAAAGGTTACCACGCACTGATCAAGATTTTAAAATTTTTCTACACTCTTTATCTTGGTTCAATGATCACTCTTGCTGCCTTGCCTTTATGGTTAAGTATAAAGTTATTAACCCCAGATCAAGCCGCCAAGCTTTGTCAAAAAGCAGCTCGCGCCTTAATTTTTCTTGCTGGTTGCCCCCTCGACGTAGAAGGCACAGAATGGCTAACCAAGACCCGACCACTCATTTATGCCGCTAATCATGCCAGTTATATTGATGCCATTATTATTGCAGCCTTATTGCCTCCAGGAACCCGCTTTATCGCTAAAAAAGAAGTTTTTTCTGTGCCCCTGTTCCGTGACCTCATGCAAGGCTTAGGACATTTGCCTATTGATCGTCTTGATTTTCAAAAGGGCTTAGAACAAACACGAATCTTTGAAGATGTGCTCAAACAAGGCCTTTCTATTTTAATCTTTCCTGAAGGTACCTTTAGCTACGCCGCCGGCTTGCGTCCCTTTAAATTAGGTGCCTTTAAAATTGCTGCTGAAACTCAAACTTCTGTTTGCCCCATTGCCATTCAAGGCAGCCGACAAATCTTGCGAGCCTCTCAATTCCTATTACGGCCAGGCAAGATTAAGATTATAATTGGAGAACCTATTGCGCCCCAAGGAGATGAGTGGCTGAATGTTATTCATTTAAAAAACCAAGTTCGCGCCTTTATAGCAGAACATTGTGGCGAACTCTCACTGGACTTTAGCATTTAGGAGAAGTATTAGGAATGAAGTCGCGACTCCCACTCATCAGTTGGTGCATTTATGGCTGGGCCAGTGATACTTTTCCCATTCTCATCACCACCTTTGTTTTTTCTACTTACTTTATTGGTCAGATGGCTCCCGATAAAATCCTGGGCACTTATTTATGGGCCAAGGCGAGCACCATTGCTGGCCTGATCATTGCCCTGACTGGTCCCCTCTTTGGTGCCATAGCAGACCAGGGCGGCAATCACAAACATTGGCTAGGCTTTTTCACCTTTTTTTGCATTGTCAGCACAGCCTTATTATGGTTTGCTTGTCCCTCTGTGATCTGCGTCAAATCCTCACTGATTATTTTTGTAATTGGGACCGTTTGCCTGGAAATTGCCTTAATTTTTTATAATGCTTTCCTGCCCAGATTAGCGCCTCAAAAATATATAGGACGAATTTCTGGCTGGGGTTGGGGCATGGGGTATTTAGGCGGAATTATTGCCTTAATTGCCATTCTTTTCATTTCTGTTCTTGACCAACCACCCTGGCTTGATACTAAGAGCTATGCGCAGATTCGCGTGGTTGGGCCTTTTTCTGCCCTGTGGTTTGCTATTTTTTCACTGCCCTTATTTTTCTGGGTTCCCAATACTCCGCCTAATGATTTGTCGTTAAAAACCACTCTCCGCAAAGGCTTAGCCGCGCTATTAGACACCAGCAAGAAGTTGGTTCGGGAAAAAAATATTCTGTTATTCCTGATTGCCCGTATGATTTATAACGATGGACTAAACACCTTATTTGCTTTCGGTGGAATATTTGCTGCCGGTACTTATCATTTCACTTTCACCGAGATTTTGATTTTCGGCATCACCCTGAACACCATGGCCGGCCTGGGCGCCATTTTACTGGCCTGGTTGGATGATTATCTCGGATCCAAGCCTACCATCATGATTTCCCTAGGTTGTTTAACCTTCTTTAGTTTTATTTTATTGCTGACTCATGAACGCTTTTGGTTTTGGTTCATGGCCATGTTACTCAGCATCTTCATTGGTCCCGTACAAGCTGCCAGTCGCTCTTTAATGGCCCACCTGGCTCCCATTAAAAAAGCTTCTGAACTCTTTGGCTTCTATGCCCTTACCGGCCGCATCACTGCCTTTGTTGGTCCCTGGGTCCTGGGCTATGCTACCCTTTACTTTAATAGCCAACGTGCCGGCATGGCCACCATTTTGGCTTTTTTTATAATCGGTTGGATTCTCCTGACCCGGGTTAGAATTGACGACCAGCCCCAAAGACGTTAAATTGAATACTCGTTCCTTTCTTAAGTATCTAAGGTGGTTTCCATGAGTAATTTGCAAGCAATTAGCGACGATTCCTTTGAATCTGATGTTATTTCTTCTAAGATTCCGGTGCTGGTTGATTTTTGGGCCCAATGGTGCGGCCCCTGTAAGGCACTTGCCCCCATCGTTGAAGATGTGGCAAAAAACTATGAAGGTAAAGTTAAATTTGTTAAGTTAGATGTCGACAATAATCCTGCCACTCCTCCCAAATTTGGTATCCGTGGCATTCCAACTTTGATTTTATTCAAGGATGGTCAAGTTAAAGCGACCCAGGTTGGTTTATTAACCAAAACTGAGTTGCAGCAATTTATTGATTCTAATACTTAATTTAGACATTGGTTAGTTTTAAGTAGGGTGGATTAGGACCATAAGGCCCGTAATCCACCATGTTCGGTGGATTACGGGCCTTATGGTCCTAATCCACCCTACTTAAAATGAACAAACAACATAATTTAAGACTAGAAAATTAAAAACAATGATGATATAAATTAATAAGCCTTATAAAATTCTACCTAGCGATTTCCAAAAGTGAGATATCTATCAAATTCCATCTTGAGCAACACCATTCCGAGGGGGAGTTAAACATAAATAATATCTTACGCAAGTAGGGGTATTTTTTAGCAATCAAAATAATTTTAAAGAGTTTTTCAGATGTCATCTAAAAAAGGTACTCATATGAATTTAACCGAGTTAAAGAAAAAAGCCGTTCCCGACCTTGTCGATCTTGCTGAACAGCAATATGAACTAGAGAACATGGCCCGTTCCCGCAAACAAGACATTATCTTTTCAATCCTTAAAGCCCATGCTAAACGCGGTGAAGATATTCACGGCGATGGCGTTCTAGAAATTCTTCCTGATGGTTTCGGTTTCTTGCGTTCTGCCGAAGGCTCTTACCTGGCAGGTCCTGACGATATTTATGTATCCCCCAGTCAAATCCGTCGCTTTAACTTACATACTGGCGATACCATTTCCGGCAAAATCCGTCCTCCCAAAGAAGGTGAACGCTATTTTGCCCTGTTAAAGGTGGACCATATCAACTTCGATGCTCCTGAAAACGCCAAATCCAAAGTACTTTTTGAAAACCTCACCCCGCTATTTGCCAATGAACGCCTAAAGCTAGAACGTGGCAATGGCAGCACTGAAGATATCACTGCCCGGGTTATTGATCTCTGCTCACCGATTGGTAAAGGTCAACGCGGTCTTATTGTCTCGCCACCCAAAGCGGGCAAAACCATGCTCCTGCAGAATATTGCTCATTCGATTGAACATAACCATCCCGAATGCTATTTAATGGTTCTCTTAATTGATGAACGTCCTGAGGAAGTCACTGAAATGACACGCACCGTCAAAGGTGAAGTCATTGCCTCCACCTTTGACGAACCCGCCACCCGCCATGTGCAGGTCGCTGAAATGGTTATCGAAAAAGCCAAGCGCTTGGTTGAGCACAAACGTGATGTGGTTATTTTGCTAGACTCCATTACGCGTCTAGCTCGCGCCTATAATACTGTGGTTCCTGCCTCCGGCAAGGTCTTGACAGGTGGTGTCGATTCCAACGCACTACAGCGCCCCAAACGCTTCTTTGGTGGTGCCCGCAATATTGAAGAAGGTGGCAGCTTGACGATTTTGGCCACTGCCCTGGTCGATACCGGCTCCAAGATGGACGATGTCATTTACGAAGAATTCAAAGGTACCGGCAACTGTGAAATTCACTTGGATCGCCGTATCGCCGAACGCCGTATTTATCCCGCGATCAACATCAATCGCACTGGCACCCGCCGCGAGGAGTTATTGGCCCCTCCCGAAGAAATCCAAAAAATGTGGATTCTGCGCAAGCTCTTGCATCCCATGGATGAATTGGCCGCCATTGAATTCCTCATTGATCGCTTAAAAGCAACCAAGACGAATGAAGATTTCTTTGATGCGATGAAGAGGTCATAAACCTAAGGAGCCAGGTATGAAACCTAAACCAAGATTAATTGGAGGATCACCTAAAATGCACATCATTAGCAGAGACCGTGCGACAACTAAGTCTTCTCGGCAAAAAGTAGGGGAAGGATTAACGCATTACCTGGCAGACACTTATCTTCTTTATCTCAAAACACAAAATTTTCACTGGAATGTCCGCGGTCCACATTTTCATTCATTGCATAAATTCTTTGAAGAAATGTATCAGGAACTGGCTGAGGCCGTTGACACCATTGCTGAACGTATTCGTGCCATGCACATGAATACACCCGCCTCTTTTGCACAATTCTTGAGATTGACATGCCTAGAAGAAGAAACTAGCGTGATATCCGCTGAAGAAATGCTTAAGCAATTATTGCATGACCATCAAATTATTTCCCAAACCCTGGCCCGGCTTTTTGAGCAAGCAGAACATGCTGAAGACGAAGCGACAGTAGATTTGATCACTGAACGTATGCGGGCCCATGAAAAAATGGCTTGGATGTTAAGAGCGACGCTGGGACAAGTTTAGGCTCGATTACTAAAATCTGAGGGGGATTAGACGCGCTCTTTGCGTCGTAATCCTCCACAAAATATAAAATACCATATGAAATCAATAGGATACAATTATCCGGATAATCAACAACACTATTGTTGATTATCCGGATAATCAGCGGTATCATTGTTGAATGAAATCCTATCAGCGCCAACTCAAACTTTTACCTTTATTACAGAAAAAATCATTTTTTCTGTTAGGCCCTCGTGCAACAGGCAAGAGCTTCTTAATCAAAAAAGAGTTGGATCACAAAGCTGTCATTCTCAATCTGTTACGCTCTGATTTATATTTAAAGCTTACTTCTGCACCCTGGGAATTAGAAGGCATTATTAATGCCCTGCGGGAACAAAATAAAACAGATTTTATTGTCATCGATGAAATTCAAAAAATACCGCTATTACTGGATGAAGTACACCGCTTAATAGAAGAAAGACATTTCCGATTTCTTCTCACTGGTAGCAGTGCAAGAAAATTGAAAAGAGGACAAGCCAATTTATTGGCCGGCCGCGCGTGGACAGCTCATTTGTATCCGCTCAGTTTTAGTGAAATACCTGATTTTGATCTTGAAAGATATTTAAGATACGGAGGATTACCAGCCGTTTATAGTAGCAATGACCCTTTAGAAGAACTCAATGCCTATGTCCATACCTATTTATATGAAGAAATTCAAGCTGAAGGTTTAGTCCGTAAACTCCCACAATTTTCTCGTTTCCTGGTTACTGCAGCCCTCTCCAATGGCCAAATGCTTAATTTTGCTCAAATTGCCAATGACACCAGCATTCCCGCATCTACTGTTAGAGAATATTATTCTATTTTAGAAGACACTTTGCTTGGATTTATGCTTACCCCCTGGACTAAATCTAAAAAGCGGAAAGCAATCTCCACCGCAAAATTTTATTTATTCGACACTGGCATTTGTCACACCTTAGCTCAAACCCAAACACTCGACAGAAATTCCAACTTATACGGTCATAGTCTCGAGCATTGGATCTGTTTAGAATTGCAATCCTATTTAAGTTATAGAAGAATAAACCAGCCTCTGCATTATTGGGGAACAACTCATCAACAAGAAGTAGACTTTCTAATAGATGATGCACTGGCCATCGAAGTCAAAGCCACTAAAAAAATAACTTCAAATGATCTAAAAAATTTGAAGCTCCTACAAGAAGAAAAGCTGATCAATAAATTCTTTCTGGTCTCGCAAGACCCCATAGAATCTAAACAAGGCAATATTCATTGCCTGCATTGGAAAACATTCATGCAACTATTATGGTCAGATCAGCTCATTTCTAATTAGCGAGATAATATGCCAAACCCTAAAGAAGAACATGGAAAAACTTCACTTTCATCTCAGCGTCATGCGTTTTTTTCAGTGGCTTCAATGGTTGAAAGCGGTGAAGAAGAAATAGAAGATCAAACGATAAGACTTGAAGATTTATATAATAATACAATCATACAAAAATTAATCACTTCTAATATCCTGCCTCTCGAGTTTATTGCAAGTGTGCGCGCTGTCAAAGGTAATGCTTACCTGAAAGAAATGCTTTTAGCCTGTAGCAATATTATCGTCGCAAATCTTTTAAAAAATCGCAGGCTTACTCTCTATTCAATTGTCTGTTTACTGAATGAAAAAATGGAATTTGCGCATGTAAAAAATGTAGCTTATTTTATTGCTGATTATGGTCTTAATATATTAGATCCGCACTACTTGAAAAACATTAGCCAAATGTACCTCAATAACTTCAACCATCCTACTGAAGCCAGAAGCAACGAAGCGCCTAGCCTCTATTTATCCAGATAACAACAGGAAGCCCTGATATGAACACCAATGATATTCCATGTGGAAAATACCAGCATTATAAAACTGGAAAATTATATGAAGTGATTGGCCTTGCTCGTCATAGCGAAACTCATGAGGAAATGGTTATTTATAAGGCATTATACTCATGCGACACATTTGATAACAATCAAATCTGGGTTAGACCCAAGGCCATGTTCATCGAGCAGCTCATTGATGAGGGACGCAGTGTCCCGCGATTTAACCGCATTGAGGAATAGCAATACTGGATTGCTTCGTCGCAAAAAACACTCCTCGCAATGACAGTTTTGGCCAGAAGCAGTGATAAGAGTAAAAATCAATTCGGATTCTCCAAACTCAACACACCCGAATTATAATCATAGGCAAAGAGCTCAGCATACCGTCCATACTCGATGATATTATGCAGAACACGTTCGGCATCTTTTTCAGATAAGTAATCTTCTAATAAAGAGAGGAATTGCTCTTCAAGAGCACGGTGCCGAGGATGGTGGACTAGACGTTCATAAATGAATCGTGCCAAGGGCACATATTTTTTCAAATGACGCGAGAAAATTTTCTTTCTTTCCAGAATATCTACATCAACAAAGCTTCTGCCTTCTTCGGTAATCGCAATATCACCCTTGGAAACCTTGGCAAAATGTAAAATATCCAACAATTCCGTCAAAGGAAATAAATCATCAATACCCAACATTAAGATTTCAGCCACATCAGGCAAGTCCATTTTACCTTGACGCTCTGGCTCATTTAAAATTTCCAACAAACCCGTGAGCTCGGCAACGGTAGCATCGGGCAAGCGATAACCGATATCAATCACGATATGTTCAGTCATGCCTTCCTTCATTCTTTCTTCCTGAGGCTGAGTAGTCATCAAGGTATACACTCGATCCACCTGATTGCGAAAACGAGGATCAATATCAGAACGAGGATGAGGCAGGGTCACCTTTAATTCGGCACGAATCATACCTGGATCACTGCTAAATACAATAATGCGATCAGCCAAAAGTACCGCTTCTTCAATATTATGGGTCACAAATAAAATGCCGTTTAAACCTGTTTTCTTGCTTTGCCACAAATCCAACAAGTCACTCTTCAAGTTATCCGCCGTCAACACATCTAACGCAGAAAAAGGCTCATCCATTAACAAGATATTAGGATTGACCACCAGGGCTCGGGCAAACCCCACACGCTGACGCATGCCACCTGATAATTCCTTGGGATAAGCGCTTTCGAAACCATCCAAGCCGATCATATCAATCGCTTTAAGGGCTCTTTCACGCCTTTCAAGCGGGGGAACTTTTAAGGCTTCCAAACCCAATTCCACATTTTGCAGCACCGTCAGCCAGGGCATAAGCGCAAAGGTTTGAAAGACCATGGAAGCGCCATGGACCGGGCCAAACACGGGTTCACTCCGGTAATAAACCATGCCATCCGTCGGTTGATCAAGACCCGCTAAAATTCGCAACAGGGTAGACTTGCCCGAGCCTGATTTGCCAAGAATAGCAACAATTTCTCCTTCATACATGCGGAAATCAATATCATTCAGCACCAGGAGCTCCTGCCGGTCTCCTTTACGGAAAGATTTTTGCACTTTCACGGCTTCAATAATGGGCTCGGACATTTTTCACCTCTAATCCAGTGTAAAACGATTAAGCGCCAACACATAAAGCGGACGCCAAAAAAGACGATTAATAATAATCACTAAAAGACTCATCATACCAATCGCCAAGGCAATTTGTGAAAAATTACCCTTGGTGGTTTGTTCAGCAATATAGGCTCCCAATCCAGGAATGGCTATTGTAGTCTTACCCCAGCTCACCACTTCAGCCACAATGCTAGCATTCCAGGTGCCGCCTGCCGCTGTAATCGCACCAGTAATATAATAGGGAAAAATTCCGGGCAAAATAACGCGGCGCCAACGCAACCCGGTATTGACGCTAAAATTATCAGCTACATCAAGAAAATCCTTGGGCAACACTGAGGCCCCAGCAATCACATTAAACAAAATGTACCATTGTGCCCCTAAAATCATTAAAGGGGTCAATCCTATTTCAGGATTAATATGAAAGATCACTACCGCCATGACGACCAGAGGATAAAATAAATTAGCAGGAAAAGCGGCTAAAAACTGGGCCACAGGTTGAATAACATGAGCAAGATTAGGCCGAAGTCCAATAAATACACCGATAGGCACCCAGATCAAAGAACACAGTATCACTAAAATAAATACGCGCAAAGCCGTTAGGAGCCCTAATAAAAATACGTGTTGTAGAACTTGCCAGGATAGATGATGTGCCAGATGAACACCCGCAAAAGCAATCACCATGATCACCACTGCCCAGAATACAATATCTTGCAGTGAATTTAATAACCAACCACGATTTTTCTGTACTCGCACTCCTTTCAGAGGAATACCAAAAGACCAGGCAGGCCAGGAAATATTCACAAATTTATTCCAGAGATTATTTAAATGCCCTCCGGCAACACGCATCCAGCGTGTGCGCGATAAGATATTCATTACCCATGAACGGACTTCTTTTTCACTGGCCACATTTTCAGCTTTGAATTTTTCAGCCCAAGCAACCAAAGGGCGAAAGAGAAATTGATCATATAACAAAATCACCACAAACATGGTGATAATAGCGTAAATAATGGCCTGGTAATTTGCCTCTTTAATGGCACTGGAAATATACGACCCTATCCCTGGCAATAAAATCTCCTGGTTCGATACTGAAATTGCCTCAGAAGCTACCACAAAAAACCAGCCTCCAGACATGGAAACCATGGTATTCCATAGCAAGCCTGGTAAAGAATAGGCAAACTCAATTCGCCAAAAACGCTGCCAGGTGGACAAATGAAACATACGCGCCACTTCCTGCAAATCACTGGGCACCGTGCGAACGGTTTGATAAAAACCCAGGGCCATATTCCAAGCCTGGGAAGTGAAAATAGCAAATATAGCGGCACATTCTGGTCCTAATAAACTCCCCGGGAATACTTTGATAAAGCCTACAACGGTAATAGATAAAAATCCGAGAATAGGAACAGACTGCAAAATATCGATCATGGGAATGATGACACGTTCAGCTCTTCGGCTTTTTGCTGCCCAGGTTGCAATTGTCAAAGTAAAAAGCAATGACACCACAAGTGCAATCAGCATGCGACAAACTGTTCTCAAGGCATAGAAAGGTAAATAATAAGGTTCCAAGGAAATAGGAATGACTGCACCCACATGATAAGGCACTGTCATTTGCTTAGCACTCCAGGCAAATAATAAAATGACGCTAAATACAAAGATAAAGGCGAGGATATCCCAATTATTGGGATAGAGACGGTTTTTATATACCGTCATAAATGTATTACGCAGAAAGTTCATAGCAAGCGCCCCCCATCCACTGCCAATATTTGACCCGTAATATAATCAGCATCTCTAATAAAGAAAAGCACAGCTTTAGCAATCTCCTGAGGATTCCCAATGCGCTTTAAAGCAGCTTCATCAATAATTTTCTGCCTGAGCACCTCAGATAAGGTATTTTCTCCTTCCGGCCAAATCATCATTCCCGGCGAAATAGCATTTACTCGAATCGCAGGACCCCATTCCTTGGCCATAATGCGAGTCAACGCTGCCACGCCGGCTTTAGACACACAATAGGCAGCATAATCTCGCATGGGTCTTTCAATATGAATATCGGTGAGATTAATAATACAGCCATTTTGTTCAGCTAAATGGGGATAGGCTAATTGAGAAAGAAATAGAGGCGCTTTTAGATTGGAGTCCATGAGTTCATCCCAGACAGCCTCTGTCACTTGACCCAAGGGGGTTTTGATAAAATTGGAAGCATTATTAACCAGAGCATCCAAACGTCCCCAAGCAGATACTGCTGCCTTGATTAAAGTCGGCAAGGTTCTGGTATCACAGAGATCGGCTTGTAGGGTGATGGCAGAATGAGCACGTTTTTGATTCAAAGTTGCGCAAAGCTGCTCAGCCTCTTTTTGGGAGTGCCGATAATGAAGGACCAGCTTGAAACCAGCCCCATGTAAATGCACCGCTATCGCCGCACCAATGCGTCTAGCTGCACCTGTTATTAAGACAACTTTTGTATTATCTTCCATACCGTCCTCAAAAAATGTAGGGTGGACTAGGGCTTTCAGGCCCGTAATCCACCCTACTGCTGATATTATAACAACAAGGAATTTTTTATGCCCCTACACTTTCCTCCTATAACAGCAGAAATGCAGATGCACAGCGCGGCTGTGCTCGACCATGTGCACAGCGAAATCCAAAAAGCAGGAGGGCTTATCTCTTTTGCCCGCTATATGGAATTGGTTCTATATTCCCCCGGTTTAGGTTATTACTCCTCAGGTTCTCATAAGTTAGGCAAAATAGGCGATTTTATTACTGCACCGGAAATTTCTCCGCTCTTCGCTAAAAGTGTAGCCCGCCAATTTAGCCAGATTCTTAATCAACTTCCGGACAGCGATATTTTGGAGTTGGGAGCAGGAACAGGCATTTTTGCTAAAGATGTGTTGCTCGAACTTAAAAAGACAAACTGTCTCCCTAGGCGTTATTCCATTCTAGAAACCAGTGCCGACTTGCGTCAACGACAACAAGCATTCTTACAAAATACCTGTCCCGATCTATATTCCCGGATCCACTGGCTAGAACACCTGCCTGAAAAATTCAAAGGCGTTATTTTTGCTAATGAGGTTCTGGATGCCTTACCAGTACATTGCTTTCGCGTTGAAAAGCAAACTGTCTTAGAACGTTGCGTTAGTCTGAAAAACCAACAACTCACTTGGGCCCTAAGTCCCCCTTTAAGTTCAGCCTTGAATGATCAGGTTCAAACGCTGATCCAGGAATTTGATTTACCCCCAGATTATGAATCCGAGATTAACCTCCTTCTGCCACACTGGATCAAAACGCTGGCTGAAATTTTAGAGATAGGAACCCTGATTTTTTTTGATTATGGCTATGGACGCCGAGAATACTACCACCCCCAGCGTTCCTCAGGTACGCTGCGCTGTTATTTTCAACACCGTTTACATGATAATCCCTTTCTATTTCCAGGCTTACAAGACTTAACCTGTAGCATTGATTTTACCCGTGTAGTGGAAAGTGCGGTCCAAGCTGGATTAAATCTAGCGGGCTACACAACTCAAAGCGCTTTTTTAATGGCCTGTGGCATCACCGATTTCGCCAACGCCCCTCCCTCCTCCATGCAACAATATCAGCAAAATCTAGCCTTAAAACTCCTGATGCTCCCTTCAGAAATGGGATCTCTTGTTAAAGCCTTGGCCCTGACTAAAAATTGGCACGCTGAGCTAGAAGGCTTCCGTTTATTTGATAAACAGCGGGAATTGTAACAAATTTGTTTATTTTTTAACCTTTAGCTGCCATTACAAGGAGCGTTTTTTGTGACGAAGCAATTCACGTGGATTGCTTCATCACAAAAAACGCCCCTCGCAATGACAGCCCCTCAGGATGACAAAGGGCTGGTGAGATAAAGCCAGTTCAGGTATCATTTGCAACCGCACTTAACATGGTGGTAATTCCAGTGTCTAGATTAGCAACCCTACAGTTACACCGCGAAGCCCTGCAATTTTCTGCCGGTCACTTCACTATTTTATCACCCACGGAGAGAGAAAATTTACACGGACACACTTATTCACTGAGTGCTGCCTTCCAAGTGCAGCTACACGCCGATGGCATGAATTTTGATTATCGTTATTATAAAAACAAATTACTAATGCTCTCTGACCATATTGATCGTCGTTTTCTTTTACCCGGAAAATCCCGTTATTTAAGAATAGAAGATGCCGGCGATTTATGGATAGCTCATTTTAATCAAGAAAGAATCCCCTTTCTCAAACGTGATATTGTCATTCTGCCTATTGGCAATATCACCATTGAGGAATTATCCGGTTGGTTTTTGAATCAATTGATCCAAGATCAAGAGGAATTAAATCGATATCAAATCCGATCAATTACCATCCAAGTGTATAATGGTCCAGGCCATTCAGGTGCCGCGCACTGGCAACTCGATGAGGCTAAATCGCAGTCTCAGAATCATGCACTACTTTCTTTCCCTAGGAAATGATCTAAGAGCTGTCATTGCGAGGAGCTAAATAATCACCTCTTCTGCCAGCTTTTTAAAGTGTACTACGATTTTATCGGCAGGCACGGGATGACTGAGAAAATAACCTTGAATATAATCGCACTGTTGCGCAGTGAGATAAACCACTTGCTCTGAAGTTTCAACACCTTCTGCAACAATCTCCATACCCAGATTGTGTGCTAAACCAATAAAAGCCGCGATAATCGCCATATCATTGGGATTATGCGGCGTTCCACGAATAAAACTGGGATCAATTTTAACAATACTGACCGGCAAATTTTTGAGATGACTAATGGAGGTATAACCAGCACCAAAATGATCCAGGGAAATCACGACGCCAAGGCGTTTAATTTTCTCCAGAATTTGTGAAGCCAGTCCTATTTCATTCATGACCGTGGATTCATTGATTTCCAATTCCAGATAATTGGGATTTAATTGCGTTTCCTTCAAGATTGAATCAATCACCGGGACCAAACCCGGATTATAAAATTGTTTAGGAGATAAATTAACTGATACGCTGATATGACTATACCCTTCCGTTTGCCAAAATTTATTGATACGGCAAACCTCGCGTAATATCCATTCTCCAATCTTCATGATCAAACCGGTTTCTTCAGCGATGGGAATAAATTTATCCGGCATGAGTATGCCTAATTTAGGATGAGCCCAACGAACAAGTGCTTCGACACTAGCGACTTTTCCCTGCTTAATATGCAACTTAGGCTGATAATAGAGACGCAATTCATTTCTTTCCAGGGCTTCTCGCAAGGCAATGCCCATTTGAATAAATTCACGGGCTTCCACATTCATTTCTTGGGCATAATATTGATAAATTCCCTCGCCAGCATTTTTGGCACGATACAAGGCAGCATCGGCATGAGTTAGCAAATCATCTAAGTTATCACCATCAGTGGGAAACACGGCAATACCAATACTGGCCGTGACTGACATTGGGTGACCATCAACCTCAATGGCTTGAGAACAAGCCCTTAATAATTTCTCTGCAACCGTGCTAGCAAACTTTGCTTTATCAATATCACTTAACAGAACCACATACTCATCGCCATCCAATTTGGCTAAAACATCTTCCGCTCGCAGCGCCTTCTCAAAGCGCTTGCCCAGCTCTTTAAGCACAACATCACCAGCAGCATGCCCAAATTCCTGGTTTATCTTTTTAAATCCCACCAAATCGACAATAAGCACCGACAGCGTTTTATCGTGGCGCTTAGCATAGCTCAGGGCTTTATTCAGCACTTCATTGAAAAAAAGTCGATTAGGCAAACCCGTCAAACCATCATAACGGGAAAATTGCATAAAGGGTTCCTGGCTCATATGATCTAACCCCATCATTAATAAAAAATTTTAGTAAAAAAGAGGTGATACACGATCCGGATTAATCTGTACTTATTATGTTATCATATATACATCAATCGTGCTTAAAGGGAGTTAAGCAATGTGGAGAAAAATCATCCACCTCCCCTATCACAAGAACCAGAATCTGAACGAGCCTCCCGACAGTCTGGAGTCCTTGCTTGATTACATTTATTACTTAGCTAGTCACAAAATGGGATATCCTGTATCTTTATTAACCTTTTTAGGCATTGTTGACAACAGAATACCGGGCATTAATCCCGGCAGCCTAGCTAATATATTACTCAATAATGTCGGCGATCCTTTTAAAGATTCTCTGACTTCTCTCATGGAAGTCAAAGTATTCGAACGAAAGTTAATTGCTATCCTCGAAAAATATTATGGCATGGCCAAAGGGGAAGCTAGAGGCTATGTCACCACTGGGGGAACAGAAGGCAATTTTGCAGCGCTGTGATGGTCCAAATGCTATTTGATTAATCAAGCGCTGATAGCCTCATTCAAAGAGATGATGAAATAAAAGTATCAAACCAAAGTAGAACAAGATCTATATCCAAGGATATTACTTCAGTAAATCTCTCAATGCCGAATTGTTCACCCAACTGCTTTTCAAAAGCAAAAATCTCACGGCAACTCCAGCCGGTTCCGCTTGATTGGGAAAGAGTGGAGGTTTGCATAATCCCCTCGACTTATATAAAATCCTAGCTAGTTATAAGGAGAATTTCGTCGTGTTAGGACGCTTTAGGGAAATACTGAGATTTAGCACGCTTACCTTGCTCACCATTTTATCCAGCTCTGCTTTGGCATCAGGATATAAAATGGAATTTCAAAGTGCTTCTGTGCTAGCCGATGCCGGCGAAGCTGCCGTGGTCGAAGATGCTGGCACTAACTGGTATAATTCAGCAGGCTTGGTTTACTTACCTCATCAGTTCGTGGGCTCAGTGATTGATTTAATCACTCGCACGCAGTTCACCGGTTCAGTAAATGCCCCCAACGTCGTCAGCACCGCCGTAGGACCTAATTTTTCTGCCCAGGGAAGCGCTGATTCTTATCAAAGCAAGCCACTCCCTGCTCTGCATTACAACCTCCCTTTCAAAGAACAATTTGCCTTTGGTATCAGTATTGTTCCCGCCTGGGGTTTATCTGAAAACTATGGCCAAAGTTCCTTTGTTCGTTATGAGTTAACCCGGATATATACTAAAACCATCGATATATCCCCTAGTATCGCCTTCAAACTCAACGACAAATGGTCATTTGGTGCAGGCCCAGACTTCAATTATTTAAGCCTACAAAGCCGATTTAATATTAATTCTCAAAGCGCCCTCCTCGGCACCACTGGTGACTCCATTTCTCGTGTTTCGGGAGACGATTGGAATACTGGCTGGCATTTGGGCGCCTTGTTTCGCCCCAATGAATGCACTCGCTTCGGTTTAAATTATCGCTCCAAAATTGTGATGCATCTGACTGGTTCCAGTGGTTATTTTAGCTTTCCAGCCACGGGTTTACCCGAAAATAACTCCTTTACCTTTCACTGGGTATTACCTCCCACAACCACGTTCAGCGCCTATCGTGACCTCAATAGCCGTTGGGCCTTAATGGGCACCATCGCTTATGATCAATGGAACACGTTAAGAAATTACAATGTTCAAAATTATCAAACCGTCAACGCCACCCCAGCCTATGTCCAAGTACCTGTAACCTTGTCTCAAGGCTTTAGAAATGTTTTTAACTATAGCGCGGGCGCCCATTTCAAAGTGAATGAACAATGGTTGCTTCGCGGCTCGGTAAAATATGAACCCACACCCACCGGTGATTTGAATCGCGACATTAATTTCCCCGATGCTAATAAGCTAGGTGTACAAATTGGCGGAAGATATCAATTTAATCAAAAACTAGCTCTGGATTTAATCTACGGGCATGTCTTTACCAAAACAACGCCGATTCGACCCACTCCGGCTGTTAATGCTTTAACTGGTACTCGGCTGACCGGCGTCGTCATCAACGGTCATTCTACCACTTCCATTGACCTAGTCGGTGCTCAGATCGTTTGGAATATTTAACAACCCTTCCTGCCGCTATGACTCTGTAGCGGCAGATTTATTTTCTAGAAGTAAGTGGTAAAATTTAGAACACCATTGAACTAGGGCCAGCTCAACGGTATGATCCTTCGCAAGCCTTGGAGGAATCATTCGTGTATTTGAAAATTAAATTGTTCGCTTTTATCACCACGTTTTTGCTTACTGTTAGCGCTTGCGCTGCCCAAGAAGATAAATTAATTTTCGCCATTGATGTGATTCGCCACGGAGATCGAACGCCAATCACTGAAATTCCCCAAGATCCTCATCAATGGCACGAAGGCCTGGGGCAGTTAACAGCGTTAGGTATGCTACAGGAGTATCATTTGGGAGAATCTTTAAGAAAACGCTATGTCGAAGAAAAGAAACTCTTACCCACGCATTATGAGGTTCAAACAGTACATATACGGTCCAGTGATTATGACCGCACTTTAATGAGCGCTGAAGCGCTATTATTAGGATTATATCCACTCGGCACAGGCCCCCAACTGCCTAATGGCACGATGGCCTTACCTTCAGCCTATCAGCCCATTCCTATTCACACCGTGGATAGACATAATGATACCTTGTTTTTGTCCTCTGAGGAGCTACGAGAACAATTGGAAAGATATGTTTTTACCCGTCCGGATTGGAAGCAAAAAACTGCAGAGCTGCAACCTCAATTTGCCCGCTGGAGCCAACTCACTGGAATCAATATTCACTCACTGCACCAGCTTATTTCACTGGGAGATACCTTACTGGTCCGTAAATTGCACAAAATTCCTTTACCCAGCGGCATCACTGAAGAAGATGAAAAAACCTTGATCGAAGTGCGTGATTGGGGACAGGCAACTTATTACAAATCTGCCGATTTTGCTACACTCAGTACTGCGGCATTATTAAAGAAAATTAACGAATACTTGGAACTGGCCCGCCAACATCAAACCAAACTTAAATATGTGCTATTTTCCGGCCATGATGGCACTATCTTAGGCTTGCTGGGCGCCATGCATCTTCCTCAAGATAAAACACCAACTTATGCTTCAGATTTAAATTTCTCTTTATATGAAACGCCAGCAAGCACTACCGTACTTAAAATTACTTTAAATGGGGAACTTATCACTGTACCCCATTGCGGCAAAGTGATTTGCAGTAAGAAAATAGAATATTCTTAAGGAATCGCAATACCGGCTGAGCCAGAAAAACCCGAGCCGATATTATTGCAATTACTTAAACTACCATCAGTCCCACTGAGAACACAAAAAGTAGTAACACTATTATTCGTAACATAGGCCAGGTTCGATTTTACTGAAATACCAAAGGGTGCGCTAAAAAGAGTTCCTGATGTGGTACAAGTCCCAAAAAGGCCTCCGCCAGGAACGGTACAGAAGGACACTGTTGCACTGCTACTATTGGCAATATAAGCAACTGTGCCAACAGGACTTAAGTTAGCAAGGGCAATGAGGGCAGGAGAAGAAAAGCCGGTGCCGGTGGTATCAGCGCAGCTAGCAGCAGTAAAAAGACCGTTGGCAGCAATGGGACAAGAAATCACATTATTAGCACCCAAATTAGTAATATAGGCAAAGGTATTTGTAGAATCAATGACAATGCCATAGGGACTGTTAAAACCCGTGCCCGTCGTATCATTACAGCTACTTAAAGAGCCATCAACGCTGCTAATAGAACAGGAATAAACTGTATTAGCGCCTACACCAGTGACACCGCTATTAGTGATATAGGCAAAAGCCATCGCGGGATCCAAATTAATTCCTTGCGGGCTATTAAAGCTCAGAGCGCCACCCGCTGATAGGGCGATACAAGTACCGAATGATCCATCCGAACTAATGCTGCAATAAGAAACAGTGTTATTGCCATTATTGACCACGTAAGCCATATTTTTTGAGGTATTAATTGCTATCCCGACAGGACTATTAAGCGTATTGCCCGTACCGGTCGTTGTATGGCAAATCCCAAAACTGCCATTACTGTTCAGCACGCAGTAAGAAACAGAATTAGCACTGTTATTCACCACATAGGCAAACTGCGTTACCAGCAAAGCGGCTGAATTGCTCGTAATCGAGCTTAAACTAGCCGAAATATTAGTACTACCCAAACTGACTCCTGTAGCAAGACCTGAACTATTAATTGTCGCGACACTGGCGCTTGAAGAACTCCAGGTAGCCGATGAAGTGATATCTTTCGTAGAACTGTCTGAATAAGTTCCTGTCGCTGTAAATTGCTGAGTACCATTGACAATAATATTAGGGCTGGTTGGAGCCACTGCAATAGAGACCAGTACAGGCGCTGCCACTGTTAAAATAGCAGAATTACTGACAATAGAATCTAAAGAAGCTGAAATCAGGGAAGAACCCTGAGCTATCCCCGTAGCAAGACCCGCATTATTAATAGTCGCCGCCGCTGTATTTGAAGAGTTCCAGGTAGCAGACGCAGTCAAATTTTGGGTAGAGCCATCATTATAGATTCCCGTCGCTTTAAACTGCTGAAGTAAGCCTGCAACCACAGTGGCTGTGGTTGGTGTAACCGCAATTGACCTCAAGGTAACAATATTCAAGGGAAAAAATGTTCCTGCACAAACTATTCCTCCAGGGAAACAAACAAAGAGATGGTGAGTCGGATCAGGATCAGATCCCTTCACCGGTCCACTAATAAGCAAATTCAAAATACAGCTATCTCCAGCCTGGCCATGGGGTACCAAATCAAAACTGTCCGCACAACCTCCGCTCGTAATAGATACATTAAGAGGCAAGTACTGTACAAAGTTATTATTCCGCTGGGATGCGGTATTATTGGTAACAACATAGGAAGCGGTTACGGTACCACCGGGAGGCACCGTCGTGGGCAAGGTCCCATTAGGAACAATGGAAAAAGGATAGGCCTGACATTCCACCAAAAGCGAAAGCACAAACAACATTAATGAAAGAAAACAAGATCGACCAAAAAAAGATCTTATACTATCCTTGTTACGCATGCCGTGCTCCTGTTTTTTTAAAAAACAAAAGTTACCTGGGCCAATAACAGATTAGAATACATATGTACCTGAGATAAAGTCCCTGATACCTGAATGTTGTTAATGGTTGCCGGACCAAGCTGTATTTTTCCAAAATCAGTAAAACGATAACCCACCCCTAAACGAATCGCCTCGCTAATATCAAAATCAACACCCAGACCCAGTGCATAGGTAAAAGTGGTCGTGGTATTATCGCTGAACTGACGGGTGAACGTCAGAAAAGGAGGGACCGAGGTGCTATAGCTATAGGCCGAATTAAAACCCACCCCGAGTCCCAACAAGCCATAGGGATGAAAGCGTTCATGGTAATGATAAAGCAGCTTAGCCTCGGCCAATACTTGGCGAATAGTCGCATTGTAACTATAGTTAAACTGGTTCGCTGATTGCAGATCAGCACCTTGAGTAAACATCCCTCCTGCACTATAGTTCGTATAAACCTGCGAAAAATCCACCCCCGTTTGTAAAGCCCAAAGGGATTTAAATAGCCACTCACTCCCGAGAAACACTTCAAAAAAAGCACCGGATTGAGAGGGCTGCTGAGCATTATATTCGTACAATTCATCTGTATTGGGATTGATAATCTGAAAAGAATTAGACTGCCCCACATTACCCGTAACAACCACCCCCGCACCTAATTGAACCACGGGATACCAGGTCCTCGGTTGGTGATAACTCCAAAGCTGTTTTTCTTCACAGGTTCTAAAATTTTCTACTGTACAAATTGGAGGAAGATTGCCATCCCAGCCTTGCAGCGAGTCATGATCAACCCCCAAAGCTGGATTTTCTGCTTTATACTGTGTAGCCGCAAAAACAGGATGTCCGAAAAGAAACGCTCCCAGTAGGATTAAAGCTAAACTTTGCTTGATTTTAATCCCGAATAGTGACATTCCATTTGCCTTCTATGCTGCTTCTGCTCGACCATTTCGATCATTAGCAAATAAATTACTATAATAAATAGCAACATTCAACGATATTGACAATTTAGTATAAATTAGATTAATATATCTAAAATTAGACAGCGATGTTATCATGAAAAAAGCCTTTAAAGATCTACTACCTACTGCACAAGCCATTGAACGCTTGCTGCATCCTCATGCAGAAGTAGTGATACATGATCTCAAAAAAAATAAAATTGCCGCCATTTTTCATCCGCTTTCCAAACGACGGGTAGGCGATGACTCTTTATTTAGCCCTGAGGAAATGAAACAGCTAGAACCCTGCCTAGGCCCTTATGAAAAAATAAACTGGGATGGTCGTAAAATGAAATCTGTCAGTAGTTTAATCTATGATGAAAAAGATCAAGCCATCGGCATGCTTTGCATTAATATGGATATCTCTACCTTATATCAGATTGAGCAATTTGTCCGAGAATTGATTAGCAGTGGACAAATTCAAGAGCAACCTACCTCCTTATTCAAAGACGATTGGCAAGAACGCCTCCATCAGTCCGTGCATGCCTATCTCAATCAACATCAATTAAACTTGAATACCTTAAATCGTGAGGAAAAGAAAAAATTAATTGAGCATTTGCATCGACTGGGTGCTTTCAAAGCCAAGCATGCAGCACAATATATAGCCCAAATCATCGGCATTTCCCGTGCCAGCATTTACAATTATTTATCTCAAGATTAAACGAGGTTGATATGAAATTACCTGCCTTTAAATTAGAAGAGTACTTTGCTCAATTTGAATTCTCAGCACCCTATATGATGGGTTCCTCTGATCCTGAAACGCATCAAATGTCAGAGATTTTACAAATGGCCGATCAGGAATGCCTGTCTCTATGGAATAACTTAGCGCTATCTTATACTGAAACCCGAGGCCTGCCCTTGCTACGCCAAGAAATTTCCACACTTTATCAAACAGTGAACCCAGAAAATCTCTTAGTATTTTCAGGAGCCGAAGAAGCCATTTTTATTAGCATGCAAGTATTGCTAAAAAAAGGAGATCAGGCCCTGGTACTCACCCCCTGTTATCAATCACTCCAACAAATCCCTCAAGCTCTAGGCGCTGAGGTCAAAGAATTTCCTCTGGAATGGAAAAACGATCATTGGCAATTTAATCTGGAAAAATTTAAATCGGCCATCAACGCCAACACTAAATTAGTGATATTGAACTTTCCGCATAATCCAACTGGCTTTCACCCTAGCCAAGAACTCTTTAAATCTATCCTCGATATCATTCATCAACACCAGGTCTATCTATTTTGTGACGAAGTCTATCGTTTTTCAGAATATCAAGAACATAACCGTCTTCCCAATGCCGTTGATGTCTATGATAAAGCTCTGAGCTTGGGCGTAATGTCTAAATCTTTTGGCTTAGCAGGCTTGAGATTGGGTTGGTTAGCCGCTTCTGACCCGAATCTTATCAAAGAAATAGCCGCTTATAAAAATTACACCACACTTTGCAATAGCGCGCCCAGTGAAATCCTAGCCCTCATCGCCCTGCGCAACAAAGAACAGATCTTGCAGCGCAATATCGGCATCGCACAAACCAATCTCGATCGACTCGATGCCTTCTTTAAACGATATACTCCCATGTTTGAATGGTATCGCCCTCAAGCCGGTTTTATTAATTTTCCCCGGCTCAAACTGGAAATCGATATTGCAAGCTTTGCTACAAAATTACGCGCCCAGGAAGGCGTACTGATCGTACCTGGCACACTTTTTGATAATCACCACAATCATTTCCGCCTGGGCTTTGGCCGCCGAAATTTACCCCAGGCTTTAGCAGGCTTAGAGAGGTTTATCGCACAATTATGAAACAATACTCTAACTAAAAGAAATCTATTGAGCTGATATTAATCTTTTTGTTAAACTCTCCAAATACACATAAAATTAGAAAAAACCAAAAGGTGAGGAGTATGCGAAAAGAAAACACTCTAAATACAGGGTCAGACCTATCTTCTACCCCCAAAAATCCTACTGTCCTTTCCACCCAAGAAATTTCAAAGCGCCTGAAAAATCTAGGAAAACAAGTCATTAGCTCCAATAATTTTCAACAAGCGCTGGGCAGTCTAAGCTCCGCCTTAGTTGTCGTTTCGGCTTCCCATCCTCTAGATACTGTGCGTAGACGAATACAGGTTTCTTCCACCCCACTTAACAATGCCAAAGACTATCTTAATGTCGCTCTTGGCCCCCATTATCAGCAAGCCAATCAACCCTGGGTCCGTGAACTCTATGCTGGCATGCAACCTGCTCTCCTTCAAAGAGGATGGCAACTCCCCTATCGTTGGATAACCACTAATGCCTGCAAAGATTATCTTTTTACTCCTCACTTGGGTCCCGTTATAGAAAAAGCTTATGGCAAAAAAACAGCTCATATTCTTTGCAGTGGTCTAGCAGGCGCTACAGCTGGCATTTTGGAAGTCGCACTCCTAAAATGGGATTCAGAAAAAATTGCCCGGCAAACCCAAACTGGGCCCGTCAAGTTATCTTGGCAACAAGCCTATAAAGCTGCTGGCATCACTGCTGCTCGCAATAGCCTGGGTTCTTTTTTAATATTCAGCACCAACACTTCGATCAAGGAATTCATGTTTAACGGCAAAAAATATGAAGAGCTTGGTTTTATTAAAGGCTCCCTCGGTTTTGTCATCGGCGGCCTGATCGGCGCTGTGGCTACTTATCCTTTAGACACGATCAAAGTCAAGGTTCAAAATGAATCAGGAAAACGCAATGCCAGGGTGATCGCCAAAGAAATGTATCAATCTCACGGCCTTAAACGGTTTTATCGATCCCAAGGCTTGGGCTGTCTCTTTGTAGGAGTTCGCGTTGGCATGGAGTTTTCAATCACTGAATATTTTAGCCCTTTTTTCAAACGACTCTGTCAGCGGCTTGGTGACCCAAGCGTTCTCACGCCGGACCCTAATAATACTTGTAGAAAGTTTGCCAATCAGAAACAATAAGGAAGGTAAATAGAAAAATAGGGATAGCCTGTGACTGAGATCAATGAAGCTCGAGGACGGTTGGCAGTTCGCATTGTCGCTATGCCAGCTGATACCAATGCCAATGGTGATATTTTTGGTGGTTGGTTGGTATCACACATGGACTTAAGTGGCGGCATTGAAGCTAGACGCCGTGCCAATTGCCGAGTGGTCACGGCAGCAATTGATTCTCTCAGGTTTCTGAAACCCGTCAGCGTGGGCGATACCGTGGGATGCTATGTTGAACTTCTCAAAGTAGGACGAACCTCGATGCAATTTCGTATTGAAGCCTGGGCTCTATCATTTTATTCCGAAGCTCATCGCCAAGTTGCTGAAGGCATTTTTACTTTTGTTGCTACCGATGAAAATGGAAAGCCACAAGCAGTGGATCGTTGAACTGTTCATACCTAAGACCCAGGAGGTTTAGGCGCATACTTAGAGCGGTTAGAATAAAGCGCAGCATCCCCTTCGCTGCGCTTTATTTGTCCCTTTTCACTGAGATACTTTTGGGTATCCTTAATACTTTTCTTAAGCACTTTAGGATCTGCATTTCTTGCAACTGCTATGGGATCTTTTTTATTTTCTTCATCTTTTTCATTTCGATTTCGCTCACCTGCGGCTTTGATCGCTTTCTCGACTGGTGGTTTTTCAGAACCAAGAGCACTGCAGAGAGCTTGCATACCTGTTTTGGCTAGCTCTATACCTTTTCCGACTAACTCTGCGGTTCCTTTTACAATCTCATAGCCTTTTTTAGCTGCTAACATCACAGTTAATGGATCCATATTTTCCTCCTACTGCGACATCAGATAATTATGGCGATGAATCTCAATCTCGAATGACTCTCCGAAAGCTCGCCAATCTGTGTCACGCGGCCATAAATCCTCGGAATCCTCACCACCCCAGAGCAACAATTGATGACGAAAAATTTCTTCCGCATGCCGATTCAAGAAATATTCTACCTCATCGAGTTCTGTAATATCCGTGATGACAGCAGTGGAACCCCTTTGAATCACATTTAAATCCAATTTCTGCTCTACCTCAGCTTCATCCAATGAGAATTTTTCTATCAATAGCGTGCGCAGAAATTCTGCTGCAAATTTTTCCTTAGGTTTAATCACAAGAATGATAGATTCAATATTTTTAGCCTGCTCCGTCAATTGCTCTTCTCTAAAATTCATCCAGTCATAGTAAAATTCAAAATTAAAGTTGGAAGTAAAATTAGAAAAATTAACCATGGGCCAGGCTGCTCTATAGCTGTACCAATTTTCAAGCTCTCTACTAAACAAGGTTTCAGCGCGTGCTTTAATAAAGTCTGCGGTTTGTTCAGGAGAATATACCGGCATGAGATAGGCAGTAGCATCGGTTTGCAAATCGTCTAAACTCACCTCCACAGGATCTTCTGCTTGTGTAGGCAATTTTTCTCGGATAACTTCCTCTGCAGCATTGAGAGAGGTTTGCAACCAGTGTTGAAAAGGCTGGGCGGGTTTAAGCACCAGCAGGCATTTATTATTTAGATCCATTCCTTTTCTCCTTTTGGAGCTCATTGTTTATTATAGCATGAAAATTAAACAGAGATTATTTAGCCATTAACATCTAGATACACCCATCTAAAGAAAAATAAGATTAAATCCAAGAGCTTATCTATAGCCGTAAACTCCTTCACTCCTTAAAGGGATATACTATAATTAACCCCTTGGAAATGGCGGGGTGTTATGGCGAGAAGAACATGGATATTTGCTTTCATCAGACTTTTGACCAGCTTAGGGATCTATTTTTACATGCAAGTCTCCATTGCTGAATCAAAGCCTATCACCGCCCTTGCCCAAACTAAATATAAGCCGGAAAATAATCCTGTTTATACCCTCTACGGCGCTGCCACTCCAGATAGCGAAGGTATCGCACTCGGCAACGCCGTTGCCATCAACCAACATGCCTTAGCGACCACCTGCCAAGTTGCACGCGGCGGTAATATCATATCCGTTCACATCAAGGGACAACGTAAAATAGCTAAAATCCTTTATCATTACGATGATTCTGATATCTGTATTGTAGGGGTAGATAACGCTACCTTTGTTCCTGTAAAAATTAGGCCCTCACAATTAATCCAAGTTGGAGAAGAAGTCGCCACTATCATCCATGCTGAAGATGGCTCCAATAACGTAATTAAGGGAAGAATTTCCAATAAATATGACCGAGCCCATGCTCCACAGGGAACCATCGATACTCATATCAAACATATTCTTGAAGCGGATAATCTTTTTGTTTTACAAACCGATGCCACCTTATCACATCAGTTAGATGGCAGTGGATTATTTGATAAATATGGCAATCTCATTGGCATTACTCTGAAAGATGAGATTAATGGAACCACCTCTGGATATATTATTCCTACAGAATTAATCTTGAAATTATTTCCTCCTGACAATCGCGAAGGCGTTACCCAAGTTAATCTCCGCACCTCACCCACTGAAAATGCAGCGATTGTGGCTGCAACTAATAATTTAACGCTTCCTTCAGCAGCCCAGATTTCCAATCCTAATTCCACTATTACGCAGATTGGTCGTTTCGGCGATGATTATTTAGGCGTTTATAAAGCGGGTAATGATTGCTTTATCTCCATGACGGGCACCAACACCCAAACCAATCAACACAGCCTGGTTCTGTGGTTTCCCTCTGAGCCCAATTTTATTTACGCCTTCCCTCACACTACTCAAGTTGAAGAGGCCTATATAATATTTCAAAGCTATGAAGATCAAGATCTAGATCTAAAAGAAGCCAACAGCTCCCTGATACTCGATAATCAAATACATGGCATGTTGGGTGACGCCCAATTAAATAACTATTTCCCCATTCTAGTCAGGAAAATGGCTGATCTTGTTGAAACTTTAGCTGACAATGATGCATTCAATATTCAAACCAAGGATATCAATCCCTCCACCATTCATTTTGGTTTGGATGGCTTTAGCGAAGCCCTGGATGCTGAAAGGGCTTTTTGTGAAAGGTAGCGGCTCATTTCAGCGCCCTGATTAGTGGCACTATTGGTTATTGTATAGATAGCCAAGATCACAATGCCAGTCACCCTATTCTGGCCGAAAATAATTCATTCAATAAAACCAAGCGCTGGCATAACCCTCAGACCAATATTGACTATACTCTAACGCCTGTCAGTAATCTTTACTCTGTTAATGGCAACACTAATTGTCGTGACTTTCGCTTTAACGTCACTTACTATGATCACCCAAAGCAATTTACCGGCCAGGCTTGTCTCAATGCAAAGGGGCGTTGGGAAAAAATATAGTAAGGGAAATTATGTATAAAATTATTTTCTTTGTACCCACTACACATCTAGAAGAAGTGAAAACAGCCATGTTTAACCAAGGTGCTGGGAAAGCGACTCATTATAATCAATGTGCCTGGCAAATCTTGGGAGAAGGCCAATTTTTTGCCCTTGAGCAAGCCAACCCTTATTTAGGCAAGAAAAATGAATTAAATAAGGTCCCAGAGTACTATGTAGAAATGTTTTGCACACCTGAGGTTATTCATGAGGTAGTTGCCGCCTTAAAGGAATCCCATCCTTATGAAGAACCTGCCTATCAAGTCATAAAACTAGAGCCTTTTTAGAGCTATCTCACCATCTAAGAGCTAAGGGCCAAGCTTCCTCACTCCACTTGGTGATAATTGAGGGGTTGTAGTAGGCTGTTGTGCCATCACAGGCGACATAACAACAGGCTGGTGGACTGCAGCAGGCTGAGGTGTCAAAAGAGGATTTTTTGTTACGACAGAAGTAGCAATACAGGATAAAGGTAAAGATGATGTCGCTCGCTGGCTGTGGTACAAAGAAAATGGAGATTGTGAACGATAAAGTCCGCCACTAAAATGTCTAGGATCCCATCTTGATGAATATTGTGGATGCGGCGATGAATCATGATGAAAAGCAGTTGTTACATTATTATTTTCTATAGCCTGAGTAATAGCTTGTGTGCTTGGTGGCGTTGACAGAGAATGGTAACTCGGCGAAGTAAGCATTAAGCCTGAAGGAGGAACTGGATGGAATACACTAGCATGCTCTTGTGAATATCCATTATCTTTGACCTGCACTGGAGCCTTCATAATATTGTTTTCGAGGCCTTTTATTTGTTGTTCGGTTTGCACTTTATATGCTTTCAATTCTGCCAAAAGAGCATCTATCCTTCGCTCCGATTGAATTTTATATTCTGAAAAATTCTTTTTTGTAAGTTTCAAATCTCTCATCAGCTCTTCCTGACTTAATTGATGAGTAACCATTTGTTTTGCTACGTTTTCTATTCGTTCCCCAAGTTTTTCCTCGATGCCATCAGCTAAGGCTTTTCTCTTAGTATAATGTCTTTTACGTTTACCACTACCAGTAGGGCCCACTGTTACCACATCGGGTGGATATTGGAGAGATAAAGCAGAACCAGATGAGCTATTTGAAGAGGCTTGTGGTATTAATTGTCGAGAAGCATCTGCTAACTCTTGTTGAGTAAGCTGAAGCCCTGCGCTTTGGTCGTCGTGAGCGCCTTGAGAAAATAGTGTAGAAAAATTTGCCAAAGTATAAGGAGAAGCAGGAGGAGAAGGAAAATATGAGTGCGCCTGAGCACTAGAAGACAAACTACTATTTTCTCCTAGAGGATCCTTTTGTGAGTTCATAATTGATCTAATCCTATTGATATGCAGCTATTTGAAAAATATACCTAATTTTTAAATTTTTTCAACATAGCAAAGCAAAAAAATAATTGTTCAAAAGCATTTGGAGTTTCTTGAAGTTTCCTTAACCTATCCAAGAAAAAATCTAGGTCTTCTGAGAAACGAGGCAGCCCATATAATATTCGCAAAGCGGTACCTCCTCGAGATACAGCCTTATCGTTTATTTATTAACTTCACCTGTTTTTAAAAACACTACTGATATCTATGCAAAATACAGTGAAAGTGACGGGCTAGCGATTACGTTAGATATTTTCATTTGTGATCCAATCTACTTAGGAAAAGGCTTGGCTGGTATTGTTATTAAAGAATTTTTAATTCAACATTTTGCCCACGTTACTGAAGTTTTTATTGATCCAGAAAAAGAAAATACAAGAGCCATTTATGTTTACCAGAAAGTAGGTTTTCGCATTGTGGGTGAATTTATTGCTCCCTGGTATCCTGTGCCACACCATATCATGAAGCTTTTCATGAAAGATCTTCAGAAGAAATAACGGAAACCTCATCCCTTGTAGGATAAAACTGAAGCAGCTTTTGATGCACCAGATCAATCTAAGCTACAGAAATGAATTGAAAGATCATATTTTCAAACCCTTGTCATCGATATACAAGAAAAATGACCACCAAAACATACCTCACCTTTATGCATCGCTCTGCGACAACTAAAAAATCTTCTTTCGTCAACATAAGTATCAAAAGCTACTTCCGATGAAACTGACCTTAGATTTAAATTTAAAAGACAATCTCTTACATATCCCAATAAGTTAAAGAAAAAATGATCTGCTTTCTTTGCTTTAATGAAGTAACTTTGATTAGCTATGTCTTCTTCCAAGAATTGCTGATAAAACTCATTACTTACTTCGTAAGAAGTCTGAGCAATACAAGGGCTAATAGCTGCTAAAATATTTTCACACCGACCACCTAAAGCTATCATGCGATTAACTGTTGCTTGAAGAATTCCAGATTTTGCACCTCGCCATCCAGCATGTGCCAATCCAATAACACCATTCTGCTTGTCAGCAAAAAGAACAATAGGACAATCAGCACTGTCAGAACCCAAGACAATTTCTGAAAGCTTGGTAACTATTCCATCTGCCTGAGGAAGCAGATCCTCTGACCATGGTGCTTCAACAGTAGCCACGATATTGCTATGTATATTTCTAGCGGTAACAAGCGATTCAAGTCCCAAACCAAAATGAGACATCACACGGCGTCTATTTTCTCTGACATTATCAGGATTATCATGACTTGGATAAGCACAATTCAATGACGCATAAATCCCCTCACTCACTCCACCTAAGCGAGTAAAGAAACCATGTCTAATAGTCTCCAATTGTTTTAAATGATAATCTTCCAAAATCTCTAACATATTCTTTTCACCAGGAATATTACCGATAATTTATCAAAACTAATTTTATTCAATTCATTAATCGCTCCTCACAGATCTCGAATCCGCGTTACTATCGAGAAAAGATAGCATCATTGCCGTTAGATGAAAGGAACCTGAGCGGGGTATTATATGCGAGAAAAGCAGACAATTGATAGCTCCGCAATTTCAGAAAAAGCAAGTGGTAGCAGGATCGAATCTCGGCTTCAGAAGTTAAAAGTCAAAACCCTTCACACACTTTTTAATAAGAGTATTTTATGCTACAATCCATGCTTATTGGATAAAAAACACCACCTCGAGGAACCTTCACAATACCTAAAGACATAGTTGAGGCAGTTGCTTTAAAACGGGCTTGTTGCATAAATAGCCGCGAATACGGTCGCCCAAGCCTTTGAAATTTCAAGAAAACCTCATTAAGATTCTTTCGCCAAAAATCATCTTAGGTGGAAGGATCCATGAAAACAAAGAAAA
>Ga0105240_10000538_pt1 | contig 70068 bp, 63 predicted proteins | sample KBSC54metaG_FD_80426 | JGI IMG/M metagenome (GOLD analysis project Ga0105240, IMG submission 80426) | Corn rhizosphere microbial communities from Kellogg Biological Station, Michigan, USA - KBS C5-4 metaG | ecosystem: Host-associated > Plants > Roots > Rhizosphere > Soil | place: Michigan, USA...
CCGTGATAGTCCCAACCGTCCCCGCCTACAACGCTGGTGTAGTAGTTGTACTTGTACCCGCCGTGGCCAGCGGAATACCAAGCGCCGGTGTAGACCCATTCCTGGTTCCACCCGATATAAGCGGCCGTCTGCGTTTTCGGCTTGCATTCGGGTGGCCCGGGCCACGCGGCATTTGCTGCCTCAGCCCCGACCAGCGTGAACGTGCTGGCCAACACCCCGGCCGCGATCGCGAGACCTATCCGCCTTTTGGAAGACTTCAACTTGCTCTCCAATCCTGATCTGTCAGTATGGTGAATACTGATTCGCTCTCAGTATGTGGTGAGGCTCTTCGACATACAAGAGATATCGTTACAATTCCCTGCTGGTCACCCGAGTCGGAACGCACTGTGCGTCGAACACCGTTGTCGATGGTCTCTACCTCAGCAATCGTTCCGAGGTGGGTTCCTGCTCCTGGTCTCCTTGGCGAAGGTGGCAGCACGCCGTGCGCACATTTCCGATTCATTACGGTGCCGTCGCGGCTTTGTAACTCTTGGGCCGCATCCTCAGGGGCGGGGTCGGAACGCGACGTCATTCTGAGTAACGTGGAGCCAATTCGCCCGGCAACGTGCCCGGCGTGATCTTGGAGGACACAGTGACAATGACTTCGCGAAAGACCGCGTTTGCCGGTCTCGCAGCCCTGGGCGTGAGCGCCCTCGTGCTCGCCGGGTGCTCGGCCGCTCCGACGGCGAACACGACGACGAAGGCCGCTTCGAATTTCCTGCCGTGCATGGTCTCCGACTCCGGCGGTTTCGACGACCACTCGTTCAACGAGCTCGGCAAGGACGGACTCGACGCCGCCGCCAAGGCCCTCGGTGTCAAGTCGATCGCGGTCGAGTCCAAGTCGGACAGCGACTACGCCCCGAACATCGACAGCCTGCTCTCGCAGGGCTGCAACCTGATCATCACCGTCGGCTTCAACCTCTCCGCCGCCTCGCTGGCCGCGGCGAAGGCCAACCCCGACACGAAGTTCGCCATCATCGACGACGCGGCCGACGCGAACTTCGACGGCAAGGTCGACGAGCCCAACATCAAGCCGATCCTGTTCGACACGGCCCAGTCGGCGTTCATGGCCGGATACGCTGCCGCGAGCTACACGAAGACCGGAAAGGTCGCGACCTGGGGTGGCATGAACTTCCCGACCGTCACGATCTTCATGGACGGCTTCGCCCAGGGCGTGGCGTACTACAACAAGCAGAAGAGCAAGAGCGTTCAGGTGCTCGGCTACGACCCAGCCAACCCGGGCGCGGCGACCTTCACCGGCGGCTTCGAGGCGAACGACGCAGCGAAGACCGTCGCGAAGAACTTCATCGATCAGGGTGCCGACGTGCTGCTGCCGGTCGGCGGTCCGATCTACCAGAGCGCCGTCGCGGCGATCCAGGACTCGGGCAAGGACGATGTCCTCGTGGGCGTCGACGCCGACCTGTTCGTCACCGACCCGACCACCGACGCCCTCGTGCTGACCTCGGTCGAGAAGGGCATCGAATCTGCCACGCAGAACGTGATCGAGGACGCCGCGGGTGGCGACTTCAACAACACCGCCTACATCGGCACCCTGAAGAACAACGGAGTCGGCATCGCGCCGTTCCACAACTTCAAGTCGAAGGTCGACTCCGGTTTGCAGAATGAGCTCGACAAGATCAAGGCGAGCATCATCAGCGGCGACCTCAAGGTGACGTCCTACCTCAACAAGTAGGCCGGCTCGTTCGGCGACGCGGGGCCGAGGGGCAGCGACTGCTGCACCTCGGCCCTTCGCGTCGCCCGAGTCGTCGAGATTAGATTGGGTCGCATGAAGCTCGAACTCCGCGGGATCACGAAGCGCTTCGGTTCTCTGGTCGCCAACGATCACATCGATCTGGTCGTCGAACCGGGAGAGATTCACTCCCTGCTCGGTGAGAACGGCGCCGGCAAGTCCACGCTGATGAACGTGCTCTACGGCCTCTACCAGCCGAGTGAGGGCGAGATCCTTCTCGACGACGTCGTGCAGCACTTCTCCGGTCCCGGTGACGCCATGCGGGCGGGCATCGGCATGGTGCACCAGCACTTCATGCTCATCCCGGTCTTCACCGTCGCCGAGAACGTCATGCTCGGTCACGAGCAGACCGGTTTCGCCGGCACGCTCGACCTCGCGGCGGCCCGCGCCGTCGTGCGCGAGATCTCGGCGCGGTTCGGCTTCGACATCGATCCGGATGCCCAGGTCGGCGACCTGCCTGTGGGCGTGCAGCAGCGGGTCGAGATCATCAAAGCGCTGTCCCGCGACGCCAAGGTTCTGGTCTTCGATGAACCGACCGCCGTGCTCACCCCGCAAGAGACCGATGAGCTCATGACCATCATGCGCCAGCTCAAAGCGGCGGGAACGTCGATCGTCTTCATCACCCACAAACTGCGCGAGGTGCGCGAGGTCGCCGATCGGATCACCGTCATCCGGCTGGGCAAGGTTGTCGGCGAGGCGTCGCCGACCGCATCCAACACCGAGCTCGCCTCGCTGATGGTCGGCCGCGCGGTCGACCTCGTCGTCGACAAAGGCCCCGCGGACCCTGGCGGCGACGCATTCGTCGTCTCCGATCTCACCGTCCTCGACGCGCAGAACCAGGTGGTCGTCAACGACGTGAGCTTCCGGGTGCGCTCCGGCGAAATCCTGGCCATCGCGGGCGTGCAGGGCAACGGCCAGACGGAGCTCGTGGAGGCGATCCTGGGGCTGCAGTCCCGGACGCGCGGATCCATCACCCTCGACGGAGCCGAACTCGTTGGTCGCTCGGTGCGCCGCATCCTCGACGCCGGCGTCGGATTCGTGCCCGAGGATCGGACCGAAGACGGCCTGGTGGCCGACTTCTCCATCGCCGAGAACCTGATGCTCGACCGCTCGGATTCCGCGCCGTTCGTGCGCGGGGGGACCGTGCAGTCGCGGTTCCTGAACGAATTCGCCACGGAGAAGGTCACCGAGTTCGACATCCGCGCGCAGGGAATCACCACGGATGCCGGGCGTCTGTCGGGAGGCAACCAGCAGAAGGTCGTCCTGGCCCGTGAGCTCAGTCGCGAACTGCGCTTGTTCGTCGCCGCCCAGCCGACGCGCGGCCTCGACGTCGGCTCGATCGAGTTCGTGCACACCCGAATCGTGCAGGCGCGCGACGCCGGCGTGCCGGTGATCGTGGTGTCGACGGAGCTGGATGAAGTGGTCGCCCTTGCCGATCGCATCGCGGTGATGTACCGCGGCCGGATCGTGGGAGTGGTTCCGGCCGACACCGAACGTGAGACGATCGGACTCATGATGGCCGGCGACGTCCCCGAGGGAACGGGAGTGGCCGCATGACGGACGCGCAGATCCCCGCGCTGGGGACCCCACCCGAGACGCTGGAGCCGGGCCAGTCGCCCGAGCAGAAGCCCGAGAGCAGCGAACCCTCGCGCGGCGTCCGCATCCTGAAGGACATCGTGGGCGGCAGCGCGACGATCTCGATCCTCGCCGTCGTGCTCGCGATGATCGTCGGCGGCATCCTGATCGCCGCGACCAGTCCCTCGGTCCAGGCGGCGGCGGGCTACTTCTTCGCGCGGCCGCTCGACACCTTCCAGGCGATCTGGGACACGGTGTCCGGGGCTTACTCTTCGCTCTTCCAGGGCTCCATCTACAACTTCCGTCGCCCGGGATTCGAGAACGGCATCCGGCCGTTGACCGACACCCTGAACTTCGCGACCCCGTTGATCGCGGCGGGGCTCGGCGTCGCGGTTGCATTCCGAGTCGGGCTGTTCAACATCGGCGGCCAGGGGCAGATCCTGTTCGGAGCGGCCGCGGCGGGTTACGTGGGCTTCGCCTGGCACCTGCCTGCGGGTATCCACATCGTGGTCGCCGTTCTCGCCGGGATCGTCGCCGGCGGATTCTGGGCTGCGATCGTCGGTGTGCTCAAAGCCAGAACCGGCGCACATGAGGTGATCGTGACGATCATGTTGAACTACGTCGCGTTCTACTTGATCTCCTTCCTGCTGCGCACTCCCGGGGCTCTGCAAGCTCCTGGTTCGACCAACCCGAAGTCGGCACCCATGCTGCCGACGGCGATCTTCCCGAAGCTGCTCGGCGACTCGTACAACCTCAACTTCGGCTTCATTCTGGTGATCGCCGCGACCGTTGTGGTCTGGTACCTGATCAACAAGTCCAGCCTCGGCTTCAAGTTCCGCGCCGTCGGCCTCAATCCCCACGCTTCCCGGGTCGCCGGAATCGGCGTCGAACGGATCTATGTCTACGCGATGGTCGTCTCCGGGGCGCTGATCGGCCTGGCGGGGGTCGCCCAGGTGCTCGGCACGGTCACCACCGGATTCACGTCCGGCATCGACGCGGGGATCGGCTTCGACGCAATCACGGTTGCGCTGCTCGGGCGGTCCCGCCCCGTCGGCGTCTTCATCGCCGGACTGCTGTTCGGGGCGCTGAAGGCGGGCGGCTACTCGATGCAGGCCGCGAACGGGATCACCATCGACATCGTGCTCGTCGTGCAGTCGCTCATCGTGCTCTTCATCGCCGCGCCGCCGCTCGTGCGCGCGGTGTTCCGGCTTCCCACTCCCAGCGGGCTCCCCTGGCGCACCGCGACCCAGAAAGTCGAGGTCGCCAAGTGACCGCCGTCACCGCTCAGACGAACGCCGACCACGAAAGCGGCGTCATCGAGCGCACCGTCGTCGTGGTGCGCAGCTGGAAGGCGCCGATCGGACTCGGCGTCTTCTCGATCATCGCTATCGTGCTGTTCGTCTTCCTCCACCGGCCGGGGACGACGTCGTTCCAGCTGTCGGCGGATGACGACCCGTTCCGCCTTCCCCTGATCGTCTCGTCGCCGGTCTTCGCCATCGGCCTTTTCGTCGCCGCCATCGTGGTGATCGCCGTCGTGGTCGTCCTCCGCCGCCGTCGTCGCTCGACCATATTTCCCGTGGTCGTGTGGGGCGCACTCGTCATCGCCTTCCTGGCGCTCGTCGCGTTCGGGCCGTCCACCGTGCAGGCGGATTCCACGGTCCTGCCGATCGTGCTGACCGTCGTGCTCGTCGGTCTCGCGGTGACGAGCGCCGTGCTCGTGGCCCGCACCTCGAAGTCGCCGCTCTGGCTCACGGCGGTGTTCGCCATCCTGATGCTCTCGGCGTTCCTGGTGTGGGCCGCCGCTGGGCAGGGCATCGTGGTGCCCGGACTGCTCGTCGGCGCCGTCTCGCTCAGTACTCCGCTCATCTACGGGGCTCTCGGCGGTGTGCTGACCGAGCGGGTCGGCGTGGTCAACGTCGCGATCGAGGGTCAGCTACTCGGGGGCGCCTTCCTCGGGATCGTCGTTGCGTCGCTGACTCGCAATCCGTATCTCGGACTGATCGCGGCGCCGATCGCGGGCGTGCTCGTCTCGTTCGTGCTCGCCGCCTTCTCGATCAAGTACTTCGTCGACCAGGTAATCGTGGGGGTTGTGCTCAACGTGCTCGTGCTGGGCCTGACGAGCTTCTTCTACTCGCAAGTGCTGAGTGCCGACCCTGTGCACCTCAACAACCAGACGGTGCGACTCGAGCACGTGAACGTGCCGATTCTCAGCGACATACCGATCATCGGGCCGATCCTGTTCCGGCAGACGATCGTCGTGTACCTCATGTATCTCGCGGTCGTTCTGGTCTGGTTCGGGCTGTTCCGCACGCGCTGGGGCTTGCGGCTCCGCGCGGTGGGAGAGCACCCCCAGGCGGCGGACACGGTCGGCATCAACGTCAATCGCACGCGCTTCTGGAACGTGGCCCTGGCCGGCGCGATCGCCGGCCTCGGCGGCGCGTATTTCACGCTGGGATCCGTCGGCCTGTTCGGAAAGGACATGACCGCCGGTGCCGGGTACATCGCCCTCGCCGCCGTGATCTTCGGTCGCTGGGATCCGATCAGGGCGACGCTCGCCGCGCTGCTGTTCGGCTTCACAGAGAACCTGCAGAACGTGCTGAGCATCGCGCGCTCGCCCGTGCCCAACGAGTTCATGCTGATGCTCCCGTACCTCGTGACGGTGTTCGCCGTCGCGGGACTGGTGGGCAAAGTGCGCGGGCCGGCGGCATCCGGCAAGCCGTACATGAAGTCATGAGAACCGATACGGCCGCGGCATCCGGGGCCGCCATCGACTGGGATGCTCTGCGCAGGCTCGCGACGGAGGCCCTGACGCACGCCTACGTGCCCTACTCGAAGTTCCCGGTCGGGGTGGCCGCGCTCGTCGACGACGGCCGGATCATCACCGGCGCGAACGTCGAGAACGCGTCGTACGGCCTCACGCTGTGCGCCGAGTGCGCGCTGGTGTCGAGCCTGCACATGACGGGGGGAGGCAAGCTGGTCGCCTTCGCCTGCGTCGACGGGCACGGCAACGCGCTGATGCCCTGTGGGCGCTGCCGGCAGTTGCTCTACGAGCACTCGGCCGAAGGGATGCTGCTGGCAACGGTCTCGGGCATCAAGACCATCGACGAGGTGATCCCCGACGCCTTCGGGCCGCGCACGCTCGAGGCCTATCGCTCCACGGAAGGGTCGTAGCCCATGGCGATCGAACCGTTCGACACCGTCGACCTGATCCGCACCAAGCGCGACGGGGGCACGTTGAGCACCGCGCAGATCAGCTGGTTGATCGATGCGTACACCCGCGGCTACGTCGCCGACGAGCAGATGTCGGCTATGACGATGGCGATCTTCTTGAACGGCATGGAGCGCGACGAGATCCGCGACCTCACGCTGGCGATGATCGCCAGCGGCGAGCGACTCGACTTCTCGGGCCTGTCGAAGAAGACCACCGACAAGCACTCCACCGGCGGCGTCGGCGACAAGATCACCCTGCCGCTCGCCCCCCTCGTGGCGTCGTTCGGCGTCGCGGTACCCCAGCTGTCCGGACGCGGCCTCGGGCACACCGGGGGCACTCTCGACAAGCTGGAGAGCATTCCGGGCTGGCGCGCCTCGCTCAGCAACGCGGAATTCATGGCCCAGCTCGAGGAGGTCGGCGCGGTGATCTGCGCGGCGGGCTCCGGGCTCGCCCCTGCCGACGGCAAGCTCTACGCCCTGCGCGACATCACCGGGACCGTCGAGGCGATTCCGCTCATCGCGTCGTCGATCATGAGCAAGAAGATCGCCGAGGGCACCGCGGCGCTGGTGCTCGACGTGAAGTTCGGCTCGGGCGCCTTCCTGCAGGATCCTGCGCGCGGTCGCGAACTGGCCGAGACGATGGTGCGGCTGGGCAAGGATGCCGGCGTCGCCACCCGCGCGCTGCTGACCAACATGAACGTGCCCCTCGGCCTCGCCATCGGCAACGCCAACGAGGTAAAGGAATCGGTGGACGTGCTGGCGGGAGGCGGCCCGTCCGACGTGGTGGCGCTGACCGTCGCGCTCGCGCGCGAGATGCTCGACCTCGCCGGCATCCGGGATGCCGATGTTGAAGGCGCCCTGAACAACGGCAAGGCGATGGACACCTGGCGCGCGATGATCAGCGCGCAGGGCGGCGATCCGGATGCCATGCTTCCTCAGCCGCGCGAGACCCACGTCGTGCGTGCCGAGCGCTCCGGTGTGCTGACCACTCAGCACGCGCTCCCGTTCGGCATCGCCGCCTGGCGCCTCGGAGCCGGGCGGGCTCGCCAGCACGACCCCGTGCAGCACTCCGCGGGCATCGATCTGCACGCCAAGCCCGGTGATGCCGTCGTCGAGGGGCAGCCGCTGTTCACCCTCGGCACCGACGAGCCCGACCGATTCGCGCGCGCGCTCGAGGCGCTCGACGGTGCATACCGCATCGGCGACGCCGGCGATCCGATCGACGACGGGGGCCCGCTGATCGCGGGCCGCATCGACTAGAGGCTCGGCTCGCCGATGCGCTCCAGCGCATCCACGACCAGGGCCCAGAAGCGCTCGGCGTCCAGGTCGAAGGTGACACGGGTGACGCAGTCGGCGGGCGCGGGCCCGCGCAGATCGACCACCGTCATCCCCAGGGTGTGCTCGCCGCGCGTCTCGATCGCGATGGGCGCCGGCACCGTGCGCACCAGGGTGGGATCGATGACGTAGGCCACCGCCACCGGGTCGTGCACCGGCGGGTGGTCGAACCCCTGGGAGTCGCGGTACGCCGTCTCGAAGAACTCCATGAGCTCGCCGACGAACGCGGCGGGCCCGGTGCCCACCGCCGCGATGGCGGCGCGCACCTCGGGGGTCGCGATGGCCTGGTGCGTGACATCCAGTCCGACCATGGTCAGCGGCCAGCCCGCGCCGAACACGATCGCGGCGGCCTCCGGGTCGATCACGATGTTGAACTCGGCGACGGCACTCCAGTTGCCCTCGCGCGCGCCGCCGCCCATCAGCACGACCTCTTTGACCCGCGGGATGATGCGGGGCTCCAACCGTGCCGCGAGCGCGATGTTGGTCAGCCCCCCGGTGGGCACGAGCGTGATCTCGCCGGGGGCCGAGGCCATGATCGTGTCGACGATGAACTGCGCGGCCGGGCGGGGATCGAGGTCGATCGTCGGCTCGGGCAGCACCGGCCCGTCGAGCCCCGACTCTCCGTGGATCTCGGCGGCCGTCTCGATCTCGCGCACGAGCGGGCGCGCGGAGCCGGCGGCGAACGGCACGCCGACGATGCCGGCCACCCGAGCGACCGAGAGCGCATTGCGCGTCACCTTGTCGAGCGTCTGGTTGCCCACCACGGTCGTGACCCCGACCAGCTCGATCTCGGGGCTGCCCCACGCGAGCAGCATGGCGACGGCGTCGTCGTGCCCGGGATCGCAGTCGAGGATGATCTTCGTCGGCATACTCCGAGCCTAGGGGCCGGTAGATTCGAGGCATGAGCGCCCACCACGACGTCACTCTTCCGGGAAGTCGGGCGGACCTGCGATCCCTCCCCAAGGTGTCGCTGCATGATCACCTCGACGGTGGTCTTCGGCCGCAGACGATCATCGAGCTGGCGGAGCCGCTGGGCATCGAGCTCCCGGCGACCACGGCGCCCGAGCTGGCGAGCTGGTTCGCCGAGAAGTCCGACTCGGGGTCGCTCGTCGAATACCTGAAGACCTTCGACGTGACCATCTCGGTCATGCAGACCGCCGAGGGGCTCACCCGGGTGGCTCGCGAGTTCGTCGAAGACCTGGCCGCCGACGGGGTGATTTACGGCGAGCTGCGCTGGGCTCCCGAGCAGCACCTGCAGCGCGGGCTCAGCCTCGACGAGACGGTGCAAGCCGTGCAGCGCGGCATCGATGCGGCCGTCGACCAGGTGCGCGCGAACGGAGGGTGGATCCGCGCCGGCCAGCTGGTGAGCGCGATGCGCCACCTCGACCGCGGCACCGAGATCGCCGAACTGGCGCTCCGCCACCGGGATCAGGGCGTGGTCGGTTTCGACATCGCAGGCCCGGAGGCGGGTTTTCCGGCGTCGCGCCTGCACGAGGCGTTCGACGTGCTGGCACGGGCGTGCTTCCCGGCCACGGTGCACGCGGGAGAGGCCGACGGCGTCGAGAGCATCCGGGGCGCTCTCGTCGACGGTCACGCCCTGCGACTGGGCCACGGGGTCCGGATCGCCCAGGACATCACGATCGAGCGCTCCGATGACGAGAACACCTTCGTCACGCTCGGCCGCGTCGCGCAGTGGGTCAAGGATCGTGGCATCGCCCTCGAGACCAGCCCCAGCTCGAACCTGCAGACCGGCGCGATCGCCGAATGGGGTTCGACGATGGCCGATCATCCCTTCGACCTGCTGTACCAACTGGGATTCCGCGTCACCGTCAACACCGACAACCGCCTGATGAGCGCGACCACCCTCACCCGCGAGCTCGGCCTGCTCGCCGAGGCCTTCGCCTATGACCTCGACGACCTGGAGGCGTTCCAGCTCAACGCCGCCGAGGTCGCCTTCCTGCCGCTCGAAGACCGCGAGGACCTTATCGAGCGCATCGGAGCAGGCTTCGCCGACGCCCGGGCCGGGCTGGCCGCCGGGCGGGGCTGATGACGCTTCCCGCGCTTCCCGACGAGGCGATCCTGTTGCACGCCTCGGCGTCCGATTGGCGCGCCGCCGTCGAACTCGCGGGCGCATGCCTGGCGCGCGCCGGGGCGGCCGAGCCCGGCTACGCCGACGAGATGGTCAGGATGATCGACGAGCACGGCCCCTACGTCGTGATCGCGCCGGGCTTGGCCCTCGCCCACGCTCGACCCGGGCCCGATGTGCTGAGTGACGGGCTCGGTGTGGTGACGCTGGCGACGCCGGTCGCCTTCGGGCACCCGCACAACGATCCGGTGGGCGTCGTGCTGGCCCTCGCGGTGCACTCCGCGGAGCATCACCTGCGCATGGTGGCGGAGCTCGCCAACCTGTTCAACGACTCTGACGCGGTCGAACGGCTCGCCGAGGCGGATTCCGCCGACCAGGTGCGCGCCATTCTGGGCACGGCGGCCTGACGAGAGCTGAAGCCGGCTGGGCGTTTCGCGGCGCTCAGCCGCCGAGCAACTCGCGCATGGCACCGTCGAGCTGCGCCAGGGCTCCCTCGGCCGCTGCCAGCCGGTCGGCACCGCTGCCCGACTCCGACACCGTGTCGAGGTAGCACTTGACCTTGGGCTCGGTGCCGCTCGGGCGGACGATCACCCGCGCTCCTCCCTCGAGGTGGAAGCGGAGCAGGTCGCTGGGCGGGAAGGCGTCGAATCCGTCCGCGAAGTCGTCGATGCTCTCCACCCGGATGCCACCGATGTGCGCGGGCAGCTCGGCGCGCAACCGCGACATGGTGCGCCCGATCTGCGCGAGGTCCGACACTCTGATCGAGATCTGCGACGAGGCGTAGCCGCCGAAGGTCTCGGCGAACTCGTTGAGGTGCTGCTCGAGCGTGATCCCATCCGCTGCCAGCTCGGTGAACAGCTCGATCACCCGAACGGCAGCCGAGATGCCGTCCTTGTCGCGGACCTTGTCGGGGTCGACCAGGTAGCCGAGGGCCTCCTCGTATCCGAAGGCGAGACCGCCCACGCGGGAGATCCATTTGAAGCCGGTCAGTGTCTCGACGAAGTCGAGCCGGTAGTGACGCGCGACGGCGCCCAGCGCCGGCGAGCTCACCAGGGAGCACGCCAAGGTGGCTTCGTGCTCCTCGGCGATGGCGGTCAGGCGTCTGGCCGCCTGCCAGCCCAGCAGCCAGCCGACCTGGTTGCCGCTGAGCCGCGTCCAGCCGCCTGCGGCGCTGCGATCCGGGACGCCCACGGCGACCCGGTCGGCGTCGGGGTCGTTCGCGATGACCAGGTCGGCGCCCGCCGTCGCCGCGGTCTCGAAGGCGAGATCGAGCGCGCCGGGCTCCTCGGGGTTGGGGAAGGCGACCGTCGGAAAGTCGGGATCCGGATGCAGCTGCGCCTCGACCGTGATGGGCGCTGCGAATCCGGCCGCCTCGAAGACGGCTGCCGCCGTCTCCCACCCGACGCCGTGCATCGGGGTGTAGACCACCTTCAGCGCCGAGGGTGAGGTGGACAGCGCCGCGGTGCGACGCACATATTCGGTCACGACGCTCTCGGGAGCCATTCCGAACTCCGCCGAGCGGGGCAGCGCGGAGATCGACCCCGAGGCGACGCGAGCGATCTCGGCCGCGATCCCGGCGTCGGACGGCGGCACGATCTGCGAGCCGCCGTCGGCGCCGCCGAGGTAGACCTTGTAGCCGTTGTCGCGCGCAGGGTTGTGGCTCGCCGTGACCATGACACCGGCGCTCGCGTCGAGGTGGCGCACCGCGAAGGCGAGCACGGGGGTCGGCAGAGCGCGCGGCAGCAGGGTGACCTGCACGCCGGCTCCCTGCATCAGCTCGGCGGTGTCGCGGGCGAACACGCTCGAGTTGTGGCGCCCGTCGTACCCGACCACGACCGTGGGATGCGGCGCCCGGCTGAGCAGATAGGCGGCCAGGCCCGCCGCGGCCTGCGACACCAGCACGCGATTCATGCGCATCGGACCCGCGCCGAGTTCGCCGCGCAATCCCGCCGTGCCGAAGTCCAGGCGACCGGCGAATCGCTCGGCCAGCTCGGCCGCCGCGGGGGCGTCGCCCGCCTCGGCCGCGGCGACCAGGGCGTCCAACTCCGAGCGCGTCACCGGGTCGGGGTCCTGCGTCATCCAGGCGCGCGCGTCGGCCAGCAGACCGGTCAGGTCGTCGTCGACCATGGGGTGCTCCTTCTACAGTTGCGCGACGATGCGGGCGAGCAGGGCGCTGATCACCGGTTCGGCGTCGCGTCCGGCTTGCAGCACCTCGGCGTGGCTGAGCGGCTCCGACGAGATGCCGGCCGCCAGGTTCGTGATCAGCGACATCCCGAGGATGTCCATCCCCGCCTCGCGCGCCGCGATCGCCTCGAGAGCGGTCGACATCCCGACGATGTGACCGCCGATGGCCTTCGCCATCTGCACCTCGGCGGGGGTCTCGTAGTGCGGCCCGCGGAACTGCGTGTAGACCCCCTCGTCCAGCTCGGGGGCCACGGTCCGTGCCAGGTCGCGCAGCCTCTTGGCATACAGATCCGTCAGGTCGATGAACGTCGCACCCTCGAGAGGGGACGCCGCGGTCAGATTGATGTGGTCGCTGATCAGCACGGGGGTGCCCGGCGTCCAGCTCTCGCGGATGCCGCCCGCCCCGTTGGTCAGGATCATGGTGGTCGCGCCGGCCGCCGCTGCCGTGCGCACCGAGTGCACGACCCGCCGCACGCCGTGGCCCTCGTAGAAGTGGGTGCGGGCGCCGATCACGAGGGCGCGCTTGCCGCTGGGCAGCAGGATGCTCCGCAACGTTCCGACGTGGCCGACCAGGGCCGGCTTGCTAAATCCGACGATCTCGGGAGCCGGAATGGTCGCCGTCGTCTCGCCGATCAGGTCCGCCGCTTTCGCCCATCCGCTGCCGAGCGTCAGGGCGATGTCGTGCCTCTCGACCCCGGTCGCCTCCGCCAACTGCGCGGCGGCTTGCGCGGCGATCGCGAACGGGTCTGCGGCGGGATCGTCCAGGGGATTGCTCTGCTCGGATGCCATGGCATCCAGACTGCACTATTCCGTGCGCCGCCGCCTCTGCGGCGCACCCGCTCCGCTGGCGCGGCAGCGCGCGAGGCCGGCGTGCGGGAGAATGGAGGCATGCCATACGAGTTCGAGCGAACCCAACGCATCGCCGTACTCGGAGGTGGTCCTGGCGGATACGAGGCGGCCATCGCGGGTGCGCAACTGGGCGCCGAGGTCACGCTGGTCGAGCGGGTCGGCGTCGGCGGATCCGCCGTTCTGACCGACGTCGTCCCCTCCAAGACGCTCATCGCCACGGCGGAGGCGGCGAACGCGGCCGGCGAGGCCGCCGACCTCGGGGTGCAGTTCTTCACCCGAAACAGCGACGGCAGGGCCGTGCGTCCCGAGGTGGCGGTGAACCTCGGCGAGGTCAACCGCCGCCTCTTGCTGCTGGCGCGGCAGCAGTCCGAAGACATCAAGTCGCAGCTCATCAAGGCGGGGGTGCGCATCATCGCCGGCGACGGGCGGCTCGACGGACCCAACCGGCTCGTCGTCTCGACCGGCAAGGGCAAGACCCGCAAGGACTTCGACGAGATCGAGGCCGACACGCTGGTCGTCGCGGTCGGAGCCAGTCCCCGCCAGCTGCCCACCGCCAAACCGGATGGCGAGCGCATCTTCACCTGGACCCAGCTGTATTCGCTCGAAGAGGTCCCCGAGCACATGATCGTGGTCGGCTCCGGCGTGACCGGTGCCGAGTTCGCGTCCGCCTACCTGGCCCTGGGCTCGAAGGTCTCGCTGGTGTCCAGCCGCGAGCAGGTGCTGCCGAACGAGGATGCCGACGCCGCGCGCGTCATCGAGAACGTCTTCCGGCGCAACGGCATGGACGTGCTCAACAAGAGCCGCGCCGACAAGGTGGAGCGCACGAAAGACGGCGTGCTGGTCACGCTCAGCGACGGCCGCACCGTGGAGGGATCCCACTGCCTGATGGCGGTCGGCTCGGTCCCCAACACGGCCGGCATCGGACTCGAAGAGGCCGGGGTGCAGCTCACCGAGAGCGGACACATCCGCGTCAACCGTGTCGCCCGCACCTCGATGCCGAGCATCTATGCAGCGGGGGACTGCAGCGACTTCCTGCCGTTGGCATCAGTGGCGTCGATGCAGGGCCGCACCGCCGTGTACCACGCGATGGGCGACGCGGTCGCGCCGACCGAGTTGCGCAACGTGAGCTCGAACATCTTCACCCAACCCGAGGTGGCGACGGTCGGCTGGTCGCAGAAGCAGATCGAGGAGGGGATCGCGCAGGGCGACATCTACAAGCTGCCGCTGGCGTCGAATCCTCGCGCCAAGATGATGGGCATCAAAGACGGCTTCGTGAAGATCTTCGCCCGCACCGGATCGGGCACCGTCATCGGGGGTGTCGTCGTGGCGCCCAAGGCCAGCGACCTGATCCTGCCGATCTCGCTCGCGGTCGAGCACCGGCTCACGGTCGATCAGCTCGCTCGCGCGTTCAGTGTCTACCCTTCGCTGTCGGCGAGCGTGACGGATGCCGCGCGCGCCATGCACATCGTCGGCTGACGGGTCGGCGTCTAGTCCTCGATCGCGAGCAGCTGGTGCCCCGACGACACCGTCGAGCCGACCGTCGCGTCGATCTTCGCGATCGTGCCGTCTTTGTGCGCGGTGAGGGGCTGCTCCATCTTCATCGCCTCGAGAACCACCACCAGATCGCCCTTGACGACCTTGTCACCCTCCTGGACGGCGAGCTTGACGATGGTGGCCTGCATGGGCGCCTTCACGGCGGTGCCGGTCGCGGCGAAACCGCCGCCACCCCCCGCGCGGCGCTTCGGCGCCGGGGCGTTCGAGACGCTTCCCGACGAGGGCAGCAGCTTGGTCGGCAGCGAGACCGCGACTCGCTTGCCCTCCACCTCGACGACCACGCTGTGGCGCTTCTCGGGCTCCGGCGCGTCGGCGAGGATCCCGCCCCATGGCTCGAGGTCGTTCACGAACTCGGTCTCGATCCACCGGGTGTAGACGCCGAAGTGGCCGTCGGCCGCGACGAACGCGGGATCGCGCACCACCTTGCGGTGGAACGGCAGCACCGTGGGCAAACCGGCGACCTCGAACTCGTCGAGGGCGCGTCGGGAGCGCTCGAGCGCGTCCTCGCGCGAGGATCCGGTGACGATCAGCTTGGCGAGCAGCGAGTCGAAGGCGCCCGAGATCACATCGCCGGTGGTGACGCCGGAGTCGATGCGGACGCCCGGTCCGCCCGGGAAGCGCAGTACCTGCACGGGCCCAGGGGTAGGCAGGAAGTTGCGCCCCGGATCTTCGCCGTTGATCCGGAACTCGAAGGAGTGCCCGACCGGCTCAGGATCGTCGTAGTCGAGCGTGCCGCCCTCGGCGATGCGGAACTGCTCGCGCACCAGATCGATGCCGGTCACCTCTTCCGAGACCGGGTGCTCGACCTGCAGGCGCGTGTTCACCTCGAGGAACGAGACGGTGCCGTCCTTGCCGATCAGGAACTCGCAGGTGCCCGCGCCGAGGTAGCCGACCTCCTTGAGGATCGCCTTCGACGAGGTGTAGAGCTTCTCGCGCTGCTCATCGGTGAGGAAGGGCGCTGGCGCCTCTTCCACGAGCTTCTGGTGACGGCGCTGCAGCGAGCAGTCGCGGGTGGAGATGACGACCACGTTGCCCTCGGCATCGGCCAGGCACTGGGTCTCGACGTGACGGGGCTCATCGAGGTACTTCTCGACGAAGCACTCGCCGCGACCGAAGGCCGCGATCGCCTCGCGGGTCGCCGACTCGAACAGCTCGGGGACCTCGTCACGGGTGCGCGCGACCTTGAGTCCGCGTCCGCCGCCCCCGAAGGCCGCCTTGATCGCCACCGGGAGTCCGACCTCGTCGACGAAGGCGAGCACCTCGTCCGCATCTTTGACCGGGTTGAGCGTGCCAGGGGCGAGCGGGGCTCCGACCTTCTCGGCCACGTGACGCGCACTGACCTTGTCGCCGAGCCGTTCGATCGCATCGGGCGACGGTCCGATCCAGATCAGCCCGGCGTCGATGACGGCGCGCGCGAACTCGGCGTTCTCGGCCAGGAATCCATAGCCGGGATGCACGGCATCGGCTCCGGACCGCCGTGCAACCGAGAGCAGCTTGTCGATGACGAGGTAGGTGTCGGCGCTGGTCGTGCCGTCGAGCGCGTAGGCCTCGTCGGCCAGCTTCACGTGGCGGGCGTCGCGGTCCTGATCGGCGTAGACGGCGACGGATGCGATGCCCGAGTCGCGCGCGGCGCGGATGACCCGGACGGCGATCTCACCCCGGTTCGCGATCAGGACCTTGGTGATACGACGGGGGTTCGGCCTGGCCATAGTTCCTCAGCCTATGGGGTGGGCGCGGCGGCGACTTTGTCGGACGTCCACAGAAAGTCGCCATACCCGTTAGATGTTCCAGAGGTCCGTCCACTCGACGCCGAGTTCGCGCACCAGTTGCCGCACGAGCGGCACGCTGAGCCCGACCACGGCGTGCGGATCGCCCTCGACGCGTTCGATGAAACCGGCGCCCTTCGAGTCGATCGTGAAGGCGCCCGCGACTTCGAGCGGCTCTCCGGTGCCCACATAGGCGTCGATCTCGGCGTCGGTGATGTCGTCGGCGAAGTGCACCCGCGCCTCGGCGACTCCCCCGAGGGCCCGGCCGATCACGCCGCCGCGCGCGTCGATCAGCCAGTGACCGGAGTGGAGCAGGCCCGACCCTCCGCGCTGAGCGTGCCAGCGCTCACGCGCGACCTCGGGCAGGTGGGGCTTGCCGTAGACGGTGCCGTCGAACTCGAACGCCGAGTCGCCGCCCAGCACGAGGCCGTCGAGTGGCGCGCCTCCGGCCAGCTCCGGGTCGCTCAGAAGCGGTTCGAGCACCGCCTCGGCCTTGAGCCGGGCGAGCAGCAGCACCATGTCGGCCGCGGTGATCGGCCCGGCTGCGGCGGTCGCCGCCTCCTCGTCGACCTTCGACGGGATGGTGATCGGCTCGATCCCGACCGCGCGCAGGGTGGCCAGCCGCGCGGGCGAGGTCGAGGCCAGGTAGAGGCGCACGCTCAACTGGCGCTCCTATGCTCTTCAGGGTGGGTGACATGGCGGGCCGTGAGGTCGAACTCGAGGCTACCAAGATCGCGCACGGCGGGGTCTCGGTGGCCCGGCTCGACAGTCGCGTCGTGTTCGTGGCCGACGCGATCCCCGGCGAGAAGGTCGTCGCGAGGATCACCGATGACAGCAAGCCCTCGTTCTGGCGCGCCGCGACCGTGCGGGTGCTCGAGCCCAGTCCGCACCGGCAGCCGCACGTCTGGACGGAAGCCGCCGTCGAGCGCGACCCCGACGCGCGCGCGGGCGGTGCCGAGTTCGGACACATCGACCTCGCTCATCAACGTGCGTTGAAGGCGGAGGTGCTCGCCGAGGCCCTGCAGCGCATGGCCGGGCTCGACGTGCCGGTCGAGGTGGAGAGCCTGCCCGGTTCGGTCGACGGGACCGGATGGCGCACGCGGGTGCGCTTGCACGTGGCCGACGACGGCGTGGTCGGGCCGTACGCGGCGAGATCGCACCGCGTCATCCCGGTCGAGAGCCTGCCCCTGGCGACCGAAGCCGTTCGCGAGATCGCGCCCCTGCACGAGAAGATCAGCGGCGCCGAGACGGTGGATGTCCTGGCTCCGAGCTCCGGTGGAGCGCGTCTCATCGTCGGCACTCAGACCCCGAGCGTGATCCGGGAGCGGGTCGGCGAGCGCGAGTTCCGGGTCGATGACAGCGGTTTCTGGCAGGTGCACGAAGGCGCGGCGCTGGCGCTCACCCAGGCCGTGCAGGAGGCGATCGATCCGGAGGGCTTCGATCCCCGCGCCGCCAACCTCGACCTGTACGGCGGGGTCGGTCTGCTCGCGGCGGCGGTCGGCGACCGATTCGGCAGCACGGTGCGCATCACGACCGTGGAGTCGGATGCGCGCGCCACCGACCACGCAGCCGAGAACCTCGCGGACTGGCTGGGCGCCACCGCCGTGACGGCGCGGGTCGAGCGGTGGGTGCGCTCGTTGACCGACGCCTCGGCCGCGGAGCGAGGCCGGCTGGGTGCGGCGACGGTGGTGCTCGATCCTCCGCGAGCCGGAGCCGGCAGGGCCGTGCTCGAGGCTCTCGCGGCGGTGCGCCCCTCCCAACTCGTCTATGTCGCATGCGATCCGGTCGCCTTCGCCCGCGATGTGGGCACGCTCGCGGCGCTCGGATTCCGGCTCGATCGCCTGCGCGCCCTGGATCTGTTCCCGAATACCCACCACGTCGAAGCCGTCGGGACCCTCATTCGGGTGTGAACGGTTCGGGGTCCCCGGGGAGTTGACGCGTTACGATGGTGCGGGGCGTTCCGTCGCCCGCCTTCGCGGCACTGCTGGGGGAGACAGGATGAACGTGGCTGAGACGATCGAACGCCCGCCGACATCGGGCGCCCAAACGGCCCACGTGCGCGTGGCGGTGGTCGACGACCACGAGTCGGTGCGGCTCGGGCTGAAGGCGGCCTTCATCGAAGACGGTTACGACTTCGTGATCGCTGCCTCCAACGTCGATGAGCTGATCGAGGGCCTCGCGGGCAGGGAGGTCGACGTGACCGTGCTCGATCTCTCGCTGGGAGACGGGTCATCGGTCACCGAGAACGTCAAGCGCGTGCAGGCGGCCGGCTCCGCCGTGCTCGTGCACAGCATCGCCGATCGGGTTGCCCTCGTGCGCGAGGCGCTCGCGGCCGGCGCGGCCGGCGTGATCCCCAAGTCCTCCGCCACGAAGACCGTCCTCGCTGCTGCGGCGACGGTCGCCCGTGGCGAGGTGCTCAACAACCTCGAATGGGCGACCGCGATCGATGCCGACCGCGACTTCGCGAAGGCGCAGCTCGGTCGTCGCGAGCGCGAGATCCTTCACCTCTACGCCTCCGGGCTCCCGCTGAAGCTCGCCGCTGAACAGCTGGGCATCGGGTATTCGACGGCGCGCGAGTATCTCGACCGCATCCGGGTGAAGTACGTCGAGGTCGGGCGCCCCGCGCCGACCAAGGTGGATCTGCTGCGCCGTGCTGTCGAGGACGGGATCCTGCCGGGGCTCGACCCCGACGGCGATGGCCGCTAGCGCGGCCGTCAACGCCGTCCCTCCCGGCGCCCCGCCTCCGATCCGCAACGCGCTCAGCCTCGCGCGCGTCGAGTCCGCCATCGCCCGCTCGGGCGCCGGAATCGGCATCGTCTTCTTCCTGCAGTCGCTGCCCACCCTCCTCGGCGAGCACGGCGCGACCATGCCGTTCTGGTCGGTCAGCGCCGCGGTCGCCATCGTCGGCTGCCTGCTCTTCACCGTGGTGGCTTCGGTGTCACGGCGGCTCGTGCGCGTCGCGAATGTGACCTTCGCCGTCGCCTTTCTCGTGGTCCTGATCACCTGGCCGTTCGCGGTCGTGCATCCCTCGGAGCAGAGCCCGTGGTTGTACTACCTGATCACCATCGCGACCGCGATGGCGGCCATCGGCTTGTCGGTGCCGTGGGCCGCGGCCTACCTTATCGTCGTCCCGCTCGTGTACGCCGTGATCAGGCTCACCCCCGCAGGCGGGGACCTGAGCCCGCTCAAGGCCAGCCTGGACTCCATCTACGCGGTCATCCTGGGCGGCGCGATCCTCGTGATCACGACGATGCTGCGCGCCGCCGCGACGAGCGTCGATCAGGCCCAGGCCACCGCCCTCGAGGGGTACGCCCACGCCGTGCGCGCGCACGCGATGGAGGCCGAGCGGGTCCGCGTCGACGCGATCGTGCACGACAGCGTGCTCACCACGCTGCTCTATGCGGCGCGCGCCGATACACCCGAGGCCCAGCGGCTCGCGGCGACGATGGCGAGCAATGCCATCGGCCACCTCCGGGATGCCGCCCTCGTGTCACCGGACGACGGCTCGACCGTGCGGGTCACCGCCCTTGCCCAATCGGTGCGCGAGGCCATCGAGCAGCTGGAGGCAGGATTCGAGATCACCACCAGCAGGCTCGGCACACGGTCGCTTCCGGCCGCGGTCGCCGACGCCGTGCAGTCCGCCTGCCTGCAGGCGGCCGTGAACAGCGTCAATCACGCGGGCGAGGGGGCGCATCGGACCGTTCGTATCACCTCGGCGGGCGCCGGCGTTCAGGTCACGGTAGCTGACGACGGCCGCGGCTTCGACCTGAGCCAGGTGCCGAGCGCGCGGCTCGGAGTGCGCGTATCGATCATCGAGTTGATCGCCAACATCGGCGGCGAGGCCCGGGTCGAGTCGTCGCCGGGGGCCGGCACGACCGTCGTGATCCGCTGGCCGTCCGCCGAGACCGAGGCGCAGCTCAGGGCCCCCCTCGTCGAGCAGAGCGAGCCGGTGTCATGAGGATCGGCGTTCCGAGGTGGATCATCGTCGGGCTCGCCGCCCTGTTCTCGGCGTACGTCCTCGTGCTGGGCGTGTATGCGATCGACGTCCCGCTCAGCCCCTATCCCGCCATCGCCGGCATGGTCCTCTTCGCCATCGTGGTCGCCGTCACCCTGTCGCCGTTCGGTCCAGCCCAGATGCCGGTCTGGATGGCCGCGTTCGCCATCGCGAGCGAAGCGGCCATCGCCCTGATGGTGAGCGCCGAGATCGACCTGCACCGACCGAGCGGGCCCGGATACGCCACCTGGTACATCGCCGGCGTCGGCATCATCTCGACGATCGTCTGCACCCGTGGCCGACCGATCTGGGCCTGGATCGGCATCGTCTTCCTGGTCGTGCAGACGGTGCTCTGGGCGGGTCCCCTGGGGCTGGTGAGCCTCGGGGTGATCGGCAGTGCCAGCTGGGTGACCGTGGCATCCGTCATCCGCAGCGCTCTCACCAGGGCGGCTCGAGATGCCCGTCGGTTCACCCTGGCGGAGCGCGAGGCCACCGACTGGCACGCCGCGCAGGAGGCCCACGTGATGGAGCGCCAGTTCCGTCTGGGGCAGACCAGCGAGATGGCGGCCAGAATGCTGCAGACGATCCAGCAACGCGGCGGCGACCTCACCCCGCTGGAACGCGAGGAGTCGCTGAACATCGAGGGCGCCATCCGCGACGAGATCCGCGGACGCAAGCTACTCAACGACGCCGTGCGCGACGAGGTGATGGATGCCCGCCGTCGCGGCACGTCGATCACCCTCCTCGACGAGGGCGGCATCGACGACCTCGACGAGGCCGCGCTCGACCGGGTGCTCAACCAGCTCGCCGCGGCCATCCGCGGGACGACGGCAGACCGGGTGATCGCGCGCACCGTTCCCGAGGGATCCGATATCGCGGTCACCGTGGTGGGGCTGAACAGCCCGGACGAGCATGCGCGCGCCCTGGGGCTGGACTCGGGCGATGACGATGAGGATGTCGCCCTGTGGCTCGAGATCCCCCGGAGCGCTGCGCCCTAGGCAGCAGTCAGCGCGAGAGGGTTTCGTCGGTGGCGAACAGGTAGTTGCGCACCTCGGGAACGATCTCGGTCGTCCGAGCCCACGACCCATCGACCCAGGTGTACATGCGGTAGTCCGGCCAGCGCTCGTGGATCTCGGACAGGAAGCCGGCGGCCGTGCGGCCGTAGCGCTCCAGGTGGCGGTCTTCGATCTCGAGCAGAAGGCTGGGCCGATCCCGATCGATGGTGGCCATGGCGCCCTCGATGACGGCGGGTTCGAATCCCTCGACGTCGACCTTGATGAACGACACCCGACCGATCTGGTTCTTCGCGCACCAGGAATCGATCGTGCTCATCGGCGCATGGCTGCGGTGCCTGCGCCCCTGCTCGTCGTCGGCCCCCTCTTCGACATGGCCGTGCCCGAAGATCGGGAATCCGTTGTGAAAGGGCACGACGATCGTCGAGCTTCCTTCGTGCGTGCCGAGAGCGATACGGCTCACCCGCCCGCGGTGCGGGCCGGTCAACGCCCGCAGCAGGCGCACGGTGAAGATGCCGCGGCGTTGTGGCTCGAACGACCACACCCGCCCCGCTCGTCCGACCAGGTCGGCGAGTGGCACCGTGTACATGCCGAGCGCGGCGCCGACGTCGATGACCTCGTCGCCGGGGCGGACGACGGCGCCCAGGCCGAGCAGCTCCGGCTCTGCCCAGTGCAGCCGGGTCGCGACGCGGTACAGGCCGTGCGCGGCGCGCACGCGCCAGTTGCTCCGCCGGCGGACGGCGGCGAGTTCGACCGGCGTCGAGCTCGTCGAGGCGGCATCGGCAGTCACCAGGTCAGCCTCTCGAAGCGGACCCGCGCGAGCGGGTGGGGTCGGGGTGACACAACTCTACGGGGTGAGGCAGCGGCGTCCGGCAGGCGTGTGGACAGGACGTCCGGGCAGAGGAAAGGGGCCGGTGTCGAACACCGGCCCCCACCAGAATCCGAGTCAGGGCGACAACCCGAATGTCGCCCTGACTCGCCCCCACATCATCGGCCCGCTTACCCTAGTCGGCCGATGAATGGCGATGGATCTCAGAGAGATGCACCTGTTGATCACCAACTCTGCCTGAATCGCCGACTCCTCGCAGTCGGACTTTCGGGGGACAGGGGGACAAACGGAGCGAACAAGGTGCTTAGACGCTGAGAATCAGGGACACGCGAGAAGCGAACCGGGGGACAAACGGTCGAAACGGCACGAGATCGGCGGTCAGAGCGGGATCGAGCGACGAAATCAGCGGCGCTCCTCGCGAAAGGCCACGGAACCGTCTCGTGAGCACCTCTCATCACCCTCGTCAGGCGCCGAAGATGTTCCAGGTGCCGGGTGTCAACGGGGTACGAACGCCCCGCTGGCTCCGCTCCCAGGCGGTCGGCGTGATCCGCTGGCGCCGGTGGTCGCCCGCCAGTTCGTCGAGCGCGGCAGTGAGCACCGCCGTCAGGGCGGCGATCTCTTCGTCGGAGGGTTGGCCCCCGGTGATGCGGATGTCAGCGGTCATGGGTTACAGCGGGATGTTCCCGTGCTTCTTGGGCGGCAGGCTTGCGCGTTTGGTGCGCAGCGCGCGAAGCGCCTTGATGACCACGATGCGCGTCGCCGCGGGCTCGATCACGCCATCCAGCTCGCCCCGCTCAGCGGCCAGGAAGGGGCTCGTCACGTTGTAGGTGTACTCGTTGGCCAGCTGGGTGCGCTTGGCCGCGACATCCTCGCCGGCCGCCTCAGCCGCCTTGATCTCGCCCCGGTACAGGATGTTCACGGCTCCCTGACCGCCCATGACGGCGATCTCGGCGGTGGGCCAGGCGTAGTTGAGATCGGCGCCGAGCTGCTTGGAGCCCATCACGATGTAGGCGCCCCCGTAGGCCTTGCGGGTGATCACCGTGACCAACGGCACCGTGGCCTCGGCGTAGGCGTACAGCAGCTTCGCGCCGCGCCGGATCACGCCCGTCCACTCCTGATCGGTGCCGGGCAGATAGCCGGGCACGTCGACCAGCGTGAGGATCGGCACGCTGAACGCGTCGCAGAACCGAACGAACCGCGCCGCCTTCTCGCCGGCCTCGATGTTGAGCGTGCCGGCCATGGCGCTGGGCTGATTGGCGATGATGCCCACCGAGCGGCCCTCGACCCGGGCGAAGCCGATGACGATGTTGGGTGCGTACAGCGGCTGCACCTCGAGGAAGTCGGCGTTGTCGACGATGTGGTCGATGACGGTGCGGACGTCGTACGGCTGGTTCGGAGAATCCGGGATGAGAGCGTTGAGCTTGCGGTCCTCGTCGGTGATCTCGAGCTCGACCTCGCTCTCGTACACCGGCAGCGGCGCGAGGTTGTTGTCTGGCAGGAAGCTGATCAGCGCCCGCGCGTAGTCGAGCGCGTCATCCTCATCGCTGGCGAGGTAGTGCGCAACACCGCTGACGGTGTTGTGGGTGAGCGCGCCGCCGAGCTCCTCCATGCCGACGTCCTCGCCGGTGACCGTCTTGATCACGTCGGGGCCGGTGACGAACATCTGGCTGGTCTTGTCGACCATGATCACGAAATCGGTGAGCGCTGGCCCATAGACGGCGCCGCCCGCGGCCGGGCCCATGATGATCGAGATCTGCGGGATCACGCCGGATGCCTGCGTGTTGAGTCGGAAGATCTCGCCGTACTTGCCGAGGGCGACGACGCCCTCCTGAATCCGCGCGCCGCCGGAGTCGAGCATCCCGATGATCGGCACGCCCGTCTTCATCGCGAGCTCCATCACCTTGATGATCTTCTCGCCGGCCACCTCGCCGAGGGAGCCGCCGAAGATGGTGAAGTCCTGCGAGTAGACGGCGACCTGCCGCCCGAGGATGGTGCCGGTGCCGGTGACGACCGCGTCGCCGTACGGGCGGCTCTTCTCCATGCCGAACGCGTGCGTGCGGTGCCGCACGAACTCGTCGAGCTCGACGAACGATCCCTGGTCGAGCAATTGCTCGATCCGCTCGCGCGCGGTCTTCTTGCCCTTGGCGTGCTGCTTCTCGATCGCCGACTGGCCGCTGGCCGTGACCGCTTCGTGGTAGCGCACCTTCAGATCGGCGAGCTTGCCGGCCGTCGTGGTGAGATCGGGCGTGGCGGGGGCGGGCGTAGCGGCGTCGGCGGTCACGCCGTTCAGCCTACCGAGCGGTCCGCGCACAGGGGCCTTAGGGGAATCCCACAAAAGGATGCGGGATCTTCGGTGCTATCCGACGGGCGGAGTCCGGGCGGGCTCGGGCGTCGTCCGCCGTCGGAACAGCCGCGCGAGACCCCACACCGTCACCCGCCACATCGCTTCCACCACGATCCCCGCGCTCATCTTCGAGGTGCCGTAGAGGCGATCGCGAAAGGTGATGGGAACCTCCGCGACGCCGAAGCCGGCATCCAGGGTGCGGCGGGTCATGTCGATCTGAAAGCAGTAGCCGTGCGACTGCACCTCATCGAGCGCCATCGCGCGCAGGACATCCGCCCGGTATGCGCGGTAGCCGCCGGTCGAGTCGCGGACCGCGAAGCCCAGAGCGAGCCGTGCGTAGCTGTTCGCCCCCTCGCTGAGCAGGCGTCGGCGCCGTGGCCAATCGACGACGCGCCCTCCGGCGACCCAGCGCGACCCGATCACCAATCCGGGTCGATCGTCGCGATCGAGCCTGCTCAGCAACTCGGGGAGGGATGCCGCGGGGTGCGAGCCGTCGCTGTCCATCTCGACGATGACGCGATATCCCGCATCCAGAGCGCGGCGGAAACCGGCCAGATACGCCTGTCCGAGCCCCGCGCGTTCGGTGCGGTGCAGCACCGAGACGCGGGGATCGGCCGCCGAGATGCGGTCGGCCAGGGCGCCCGTGCGATCCGGACTGTCGTCGTCGACCACCAGGATGTCGACGTCCGCGACGGCGTGCACGGCCGCGACGGCGGTTTCGAGGTTCTCGATCTCGTTGAAGGTCGGGATGATCACGACGACGGGGGAAGCGCCGGAGGGGCGACCGCCTGGAGTCGTCATGATCGCAGCGTACGGGACCCCGGTGGCACGGTTCTTGCGCGGCCTAGGCTGACGGGCATGACGACCTTCGAACTCAGTCGCCAGGCGGTGCCCTCGCTCATCGTGCGCGACTCCGCGGGGTCGACGAACGCGGACCTGGCGACCGAGGTGCGCAGGCGCGATGCGACCGACTCGCGTCCTGCCGACTTCACGACGATGATCACCGAGAATCAGACCGCCGGCCGCGGCCGCCTCGACCGCAGCTGGGTCGCTCCGGCCGGCAGCTCGCTGGCCATCTCGGTGCTGGTCCGCGTCGATGGCGTCATCCCGGTCGAGACCCTCGGCTGGTTGCCCCTGGTGGCGGGCTTGGCGATGGCGCAGGCCGTGGATGCCGTGCTGCCGGGCGCGCCCCGTCGGGCGGGCGTGAAATGGCCGAATGACGTGCAGATCGACGAGCGGAAGGTCTGCGGCATCCTGTGCGAGATCCTCCCCGGGAGCGGTGTCATCGTCGGAGCGGGACTGAATGTGCTGATGACGCCCGAGCAACTGCCGGTTCCGACCGCGACCTCGCTGGCGATCGCCGGTGCCGAGCCGGATGCCACGCTGCCGGATCGCGCGCTCGCCGGCTACCTGACGGGGCTGCAATCCCTGGTGCGCCGACTCCGCGATGGGCGGGGTGACGCGCAGGCGAGCGGCATCCGGGACGAGGTGGTCGCGCGCTGTTCGACCGTCGGACGCCAGGTTCGGGTCGAGCTGCCCGCCGGTGCAGCGCTGCAGGGCACAGCGGTCGGAATCGACCTCGAGGGGCGGCTCGAGGTGCGCGACGACTCGGACACGGTCCACGCGGTTGCGGCGGGGGACATCATCCACCTCCGCTGAGGCGAGTAGGAAGAGAACCATGTCGGCGCCAGGCAGCATCCCGCCGCCGCCGGAAACGGTGGTGGCCCGTCTGCGGCCGCACTCCCGCGCGCTGTTCTTCCCGACGGTCGCCCTGCTCGCCGACATCGGCGCGGTCGCGTACTTCGCCGGCTCGCTTCCCGAGGAGTGGGTGAATCTGCTCGTCCTCGCCGCGGGCGCGGTGCTGGCCCTGCTCCTCTTCGCGGTGCCCGTGCTGCGCTGGTTGTCGCAGAACGACACCATCACCACGCGGCGGGTGGTGATCCGCTCGGGCATCCTGGTGCGCTCCCGGCAGGAACTGCTGCACAGCCGCGGTTATGACGTGACGGTGCGCCAGGCCGGATTGCAACTGCTCTTTCGGAGCGGCGACGTGCTCATCAACACGGGGAACGAGCATCCCGTCGTGCTCCGAGACGTTCCGAACGCCGAGCTGGTGCAGTCCGCCCTGCACGAGCTGATGGAGGCCAGCTTCAATCCGATTGCGGCACGGCGGCAGCATGACCAGCGGTGGTACCCGGGCGAGACGGACGAGCAGGACCTCGGCTAACGGCGGGCGCGGGCGTCGCGGGCGCTCGGCCGGCATCGGCGGCCTCGACCTCGGGGAACAGGGCGGGCTTCGGCTCGCCCCTGCGGGGTGAGAACACCCACAGCCGGTAGAGCGAGAAGCGGAACGCCGTGCCCAGCGCCAGTCCGATCACGTTCGATGAGATGTTGTCGGCCAGGAGCGACGTGAACCCGAGCACGTAGTGCGAGACGAACAGGCAGAACAGCCCGATGAGCAGGCCGCCGACGCTCACGATGCCGAACTCGATGCCCTCGCGCACCAGTTGCCGGCCGCGATGCTCGCGGAACGTCCAGAACCGGTTGCCGATCCAGTTCACGATGATGGCCAGGATGGTCGAGATGATCTTCGCGAAGACGGGACCCTCATGGATGCGGTCGGGGTCGAAGATGGTGGCGCGGAGGAGATTGAACACCCCGAAATCCACGACCAGTCCCACGCCGCCGACGAGCCCGAATCGGGTGAATTGCAGCAGGAGCTTGCGCATGAGCGGGAGGTCGCTTCGATTCGGGGACAATGGGCTGAGAAGCATCAACTCTATCCGCCGCCCCTTGACGACTGACCGGAGAGTCCCCGTGAATCCTTTGAATCTCCTCAGGGGCGTGGGGTGAGGGTCGGCGTCATCGGCGGCGGACAGCTGGCCCGCATGATGGTCCCGCCTGCGATCGAGTTGGGCGTGGAGCTGCGGGTGCTGGCCGAGGTCGATGCCTCGTCGGCTGAGATCGCGGCGACGGCCGTCGGCGACTACACGGATGCGTCCACCGTCCTGGCGTTCGCCCGCGACGTCGACGTCGTCACCTTCGACCACGAGCACGTGCCGCAGTCCGTGCTCGCCGCCCTGGTCGAGGCGGGCCGTGCCGTTCATCCCGGTCCGGATGCGCTGGCGATCGCGCAGGACAAGATCGTGATGCGGGAGCGGCTGACGGCGATGGGCGCACCGGTGCCGGCCTGGGCGGTCGTGCGCAACGCGGACGACCTGGTGGCCTTCCTCGACGGCCACGGCGGTCGAGCCGTGGTGAAGACGCCGCGGGGCGGCTACGACGGCAAGGGCGTGCGCGTCGTCGGTGGAGCTGAAGACGTCGACGACTGGCTGGCGACCGCGGGGGAGCGGGGGCTCCTGGTCGAAGAGCTCGTTGGCTTCCGACGCGAGCTCGCGCAATTGGTCGCGCGGCGGCCATCGGGCGAGGTCCGGGCCTGGCCGTTGGTCGAGACGGTCCAGCGCGATGGCGTGTGCGCCGAGGTATTCGCTCCGGCTCCGAACGCGGGCTCGCTGCCCGAAGAAGCCCGCGCCCTCGCCGAACGGATCGCGTCGGAGCTGGGCGTCACCGGGGTGCTCGCCGTCGAGCTGTTCGAGACCTCCGACGGGCGACTCCTGGTCAACGAACTCGCGATGCGCCCGCACAACACGGGGCACTGGACGATCGACGGCGCGGTGACGAGCCAGTTCGAGCAGCACCTCCGGGCCGTGCTCGACCTGCCGCTCGGCGACCCGTCGCCGACGGCGCCGTGGACGGTGATGGTGAACATCCTGGGCGGCCCGGTCGGCGCCACGATGCCCGACCGCTACCGGGAGGCGATGGCGGCGCAGCCCGCCGCCAAGTTCCATTCCTACGGCAAGCAGTCGCGACCCGGTCGCAAGGTGGGGCATGTGACCGCGACCGGCACCGAGCTCGAGAGCACCGTGGCACGCACCCGCGCGGCGGCCGGGTTCTTTCAGGACTGAGCTTTACCATGGCATCCGTGCCTGGGACGACCGCCTCCGCTCCTGTCGGCGCGCCCCTGGTGGCCGTCGTCATGGGTTCCGACTCCGACTGGTCGGTGATGAGCGAGGCGGCGGCGGCGCTTGCCGAGTTCGGGATCCCGCATGAGGTCGAGGTGGTGTCTGCGCACCGCACGCCGAAGCGGATGATGGCGTTCGGATCCGAGGCGGCGGGCCGCGGCATCCGGGTCATCATCGCGGGAGCCGGCGGAGCTGCGCACCTGCCCGGCATGCTCGCCTCGGTCACCACCTTGCCGGTGATCGGCGTCCCCGTTCCGCTGGCCAAACTCGACGGCCTGGACTCACTGCTCTCGATCGTGCAGATGCCGGCCGGGATCCCGGTCGCCACCGTGTCGATCGGGGGTGCCCGCAACGCGGGATTGCTCGCGGCGCGCATCCTCTCCACCTCCGACCACGCGCTCGCGACGCAGCTCGAGCAGTTCGCCGCAGGCCTGGAGGCGCTCGTGGTCGAGAAGAACGCAAAGCTGCAGCGCGGCCTGTGAGTTCGTCGGCGGCTCCCCGATCGGTGCTTCGGGATCCGGATCTTCAAGCAACCGGCTTCATGAGCAAGCGCGCCTGGTGGCTGGTCGGGCTCAATCTGTTGATCCCGGGCTCGCCGCAGGTGCTGGCCGGAAGCCGTCGCTTCGGCCGTTTCGCTCTCGCCACGACCCTGCTGTTCTGGCTGCTCGTCGTCGTCGGGGTGCTCGCCGTGCTCATCGGCGGCCAGGCGATCATCCCGATCGTCACGATGCCGGTCGTGCTCTGGGGGATCGCGATCGTGCTCGGGCTGTACGGCGTGCTCTGGGTGATCTGCGCCGTCGACACCTTCCGGCTGGCCCGGCTCGCGCGGGCCACGTCGGCGACGCGGGTCGGGGTGTCGCTGCTGGCCGTGGTGGCGCTCGTGATCGCGGGCGGCGCCGCCTTCGCCGGGTCGTACACCGCGGGGGTCACGGCGAGCATCCTGGCCAAGGTCGCCTCGAACACGGTCGACATCACCGGCCCGGACGGCAAGCCGGTCACGGTCGGCCCGATCACCGGCCCCGTGAACATCCTGTTGGTCGGAGACGACAGCGGTGACGGCAACGCGGCATACGGACCCCGCGGAGAGTCGCTGAACGACGTCTCGATCCTGATCCACCTGTCACCCGTCTCGAAGTCGGTGACCGCGGTGAGCATCCCGCGCGATCTCTATGTCGCGCAGCCCGCGTGCGGATCCAACCCCGCGGTGAGCCAGGCCCGGTTCAACACCGCCCTGTCGCGGGGCGGCCTGGACTGCGTGGTGGCGAGCGCGAGTGCCTTGACGGGGCTGCCGATTCAGTACGCGGCGCAGATCGAGTTCGACGGAGTCGTCGCCATGAGCGATGCCATCGGCGGTGTAACGGTGTGCCTGGTGACGGCGATCGACGATCCGTACAGCGGCCTGGTGCTGAGTGCCGGCGAGCACACCCTGCAAGGCGCCCAGGCGCTCGCCTTCCTGCGCACCCGGCACGGCTTGTCAACAGGCAGCGATCTGCAGCGCATCAGCAATCAGCAGGTCTTCTTGTCGTCGCTCATGCGCACCGTCAAGAGTTCGCAGACCCTTGACAATCCGCTCAAGCTGATCGCGCTCGCGCAGGCGGCGGCCGCGAACATGAAGCTGAGCACGGCTCTCGCGCAGACGTCGACCATGGTGTCGATGGCTCTGACCCTGCGCAGCATCCCGCTCGACCGGATCGCCTTCGTGCAGTATCCCTCGCACCCCACCACCGTCCGTGGCCAGAGTGTGACACTGCCCGACACCGGGGATGCCGCGGTGCTCACCACGGCGCTCGCCGCGGATCAGGCCGTGGTGACGCAGCAGCTCGGCGGCGCCGCGGTCGCGAACGGCGCGAAGCCGAGCTCGTCGCCGACCCCGTCGCCCTCGGCGACGCCGAATGGCGGGGTGCCCGTCCCGCTGCCGACTTCGATCTCGGGGCAGGCTGCCGACCAGAGCACCTGCTCGGCGGGGCAGACCGGCTGAGCGGTAGCACGGCGCTACAGGTCGGCGTGCAGCTGCCAGACCTTCTCGGCTGAGTCCCGCCAGCTGAAGGCCCGCGAGCGGTCGAGCGCCGCCACGGACAGCCGGGCCCGCAGCTCGGTGTCATCGAGCGCTTCGCGGATCGCGGCGGCGTAGGCGTCCGCCTCGTGCTCCTCGTGGCGCGGGATGGTCACGCCGGCACCCGCAGCCACCTCGACGAGCGCCGGCGCATCCGAGTGGATGATCGGCAGGCCGAACGCCATGGCCTCGATCAGGGCGAGTCCGAATCCCTCCGCGCGGCTGGCCTGGAGGAACACGGCGGCGCCCTGCAGCACCGCAGCGAGGTCGTCGTCCTCGACACCGTCGAGGACGACCAGGCGTTCCGCGGCGATGTCCCGTTCGCGCGCGAGTTCGGTGATCCCCTCGGCATCGCCGGGCGCCGCGCCGACGACGACCAGGGCGATGTCCGGCACCCCTCTCACGGCATCGATCAGCACCGCGAGGCCCTTGCGCGGGTCGAGCCCGGCGACGGTCACCAGGTATTCCTCAGGGACTCCGAGGCGCGCGCGACGAGTCGCGTCATCGGGCATCGGATGCAGGCGCGAACTGGGTGCCCCGCCGATCACGCGCAGGCGGTCGCCGAACGAGAAGTTCTCGGCGAGCACCTCGGCGACGGCGTGCGTCGGCGTGACGACCGCATCGGCGAAACGCTCGGCGCGCTTGGTCATGGTGCGGTTCCACGAGGCCTGTCGAGGGGTCAACAGCTCCGGGTCGGTCCAGGCGATGGCGTCGTGCACGGTCACCACGGTCTGATCGTTGCGCCCGCTCGCCGGCAGGTGCCGGTGCATCGGCGCCAACAGGCTGGTGGCGTGAACCATGCCCGCGCCCGGCAGGCGGGTGAATCCGTGCGCCCAGGCTGCGGCCAGCTCGCGGCGAGCCAGCGGGCTCTTGTACAGCTCGACCAGGCCGGGGAGTCGCTCCGCCAGATGTGCGTAGTCCGGCTCGGGCGAGGCGGACACGATGCCTGCCACGTTCGATCCCCGCGGCGCGGTCGCGATCAGCTGCCGGGTGAGCTCCTCGGCATAGCGGGACATTCCGCCGTTGGGCACAGCCATGACCTCGTCGACGATGACGCGCAGGGTGGTCATCGTGCTTCCGTTTCCGACGGCGCACGCATGGGAGCGAGAGCCCCGGCCGCAACGGCCGCCGCGAGCGCCTCTCGCCATGGCCTCATCGGGGGCAGACCCGCCGCCGACCACGCGTCGTGCCCGAGCACGGAGTACGAGGGCCGCCTGGCAGCTCGTGGATACGAGGCGCTCTCGGCCGGGAGCACTCGCTCGGGGTCGAGTCCGGACTCGTCGAAGATCGCGCGAGCGAATCCGAACCACGTGGTCTGGCCGGAGTTCGTGGCGTGATAGATGCCGGCCGGGGCATCGGCATCCATCAGGGCCACGAGTTGCGCGGCCAGGTCGGCCGTCCACGTGGGCTGGCCCCGTTGGTCATCGACGACCGAGACGGTCGGGTTGCTCGCGGCGAGACGTAGCATCGTCGCGGCGAAGTTCGGGCCGTCCGCTCCGTAGAGCCAGGCGGTGCGCACCACGAACGCGCCACCGGGATGTTCGGCGATGGCCAGCTCTTCGCCCGCTGCCTTCGTGCGGCCGTAGGCGTTGATCGGGTTGCGCGGTGTGTCCTCGGCGTACGGCTCGGTCGCGGTGCCATCGAAGACGTAGTCGGTCGAGATCGTCACGAGCCGGGCGCCGGCCAGGCGTGCGGCTCGCGCCAGATTGCCCACGCCGGTTGCGTTGATCGCGAATGCCTCGGCCTCGTGCGACTCCGCTCCATCGACATCGGTGTATGCGGCGGTGTTGAAGACCACGTCGTGCCCCTCGACCGCGGCACGCACAGCACGAGGGTCGGTGATGTCCAGCTCGGCCCGGCTGACCGCGGTCACGTCGCGGCCGGCCAGGGCGCGCTGGAGGTCTCGCCCCAGCATCCCGGCCGCTCCGGTCACGAGGTAACGGGTCATCGCTGCCGACTCACAGGGCCGCGCGTGCCTTCAGCGGTTCCCACCACGCCCGGTTGTCGCGGTACCACTGCACGACGTCGGCCAACCCCTGGTCGAACGGCACCAGCGGCGCGTAGCCGAGCTCGGACCGGATCTTGGAGATGTCGACCGAGTACCTCAGGTCGTGGCCCTTGCGGTCCTCGACCTGGTCGACGTACGACCAGTCGGTGCCCGTGGCATCCAAGAGCTTCTGGGTCAGTTCGCGGTTGGTCAACTCGGTGCCCCCGCCGATGTTGTAGGTCTCGCCCGCGCGTCCGCCGGTGACAACCATGGCGATGCCGCGGGTGTGGTCGTCGACGTGCAGCCAGTCGCGGATGTTCTCGCCCGTTCCGTAGAGCGGCACGTGCAGCCCGTCGATCAGGTTGGTCACAAACAGTGGGATGACCTTCTCGGGGAAGTGGTAGGGCCCGTAGTTGTTCGAGCAGCGCGTGATCGAGAGGTTCATGCCATGGGTGCGGAAGTAGCTGCGGGCGATCAGGTCGCTGCCCGCCTTGCTGGCCGAGTACGGCGAGTTGGGCTCGAGAGCCCGGGTCTCGTCCCACGAGCCCTCGGCGATCGAGCCGTAGACCTCGTCGGTGCTCACATGGACGAAGCGCCGGATGCCGGCCCGCAGGCTGGCATCCAACAGCCGCTGGGTGCCGAGCACGTTGGTCTCGACGAAGATGCCGGAGTCGCGCACCGACCGGTCGACGTGCGACTCGGCGGCGAAGTGCACGACGGTGTCCACGCCGGGCAGCACGTCGTCGAGGGCGCCGGCATCTCTGATGTCTGCCTGCACGAAGGTGAAGCGCGGCGAGTCGGCGACCGGAGCCAGGTTCGCCGGGTTGCCCGAGTAGGTCAGCGCGTCGTAGACGACGACATCGGCGCCCTCGAGACCCGGATAGGCGTCTTCGAGCGTGCGTCGCACGAAGTTGGAGCCGATGAAGCCGGCGCCGCCGGTGACGAGGATTTTCATGAGGGTCCTTGCGGTGGGGAACGGCTGGTCAAGCTTAGCTAGTCATGCAATCTGCGAACGACGAGGGCCGAACGGACGGCAAGCCCGACCCGGAGGACGACGCGAACGGGCCAGAGCAGAGCGCCCTGATATTTCTTGCTGAGAAAGCGTTTCGCACTCTCGTGATGAACCCGCACCATCAGGGCGGAGTCCGAGTTGGTCGAATGGGCGCCAGTATGCACGACGACCGCCGTCGGCTGATACAGATTTCGGAAGCCCGCCTTGCCGAGCCGGTATCCGAGGTCGACGTCTTCGAAGTACATGAAGTAGCCGTCGTCGAAGCCGCCGAGTTGCTCGAAGGCGGTCCGTCGGACGAGGAGGCACGCGCCCGAGAGCCAGCCCGCGTCGCGGGGTGCGCCATCGTTCACCGCATCGCGACGATACGCCCGGGTCCAGGGGTTACCCGCCCACAGGTTCACGAAGAGCGCGTGACCGATGCCGGTCCGCAGCGAAGGGACGGAGCGGGCCGAAGGGTAGATGTCGCCGTCAGCGGTCAGCACCGAGGGGCCGACCGACCCGATGGCGTCATCCGATTCCCCCGCCGATATCAGCTCGTCGATCGAGCCCGGCCCGAGGGTCACATCGGGGTTGCTGACAAGGATCCAGCGTACCGATGCGGGCAGGAGGGCCAGGGACGCGTTGATGGCACCGCCGTAACCCCGATTGCCATTGAGCGGGAGATACCGACCTCCACTGGCTGTCACCAACTCTGCGACGGTGCCCGATGGTTCAGGACGGTTGTCGACGACGATCGTGAGCACATCATCGTGACTGGAGCGGGCGATTGACGCGAGAAAAGACGGGAGCACATCCTCGGACCCGAAACTCACCGTGACAACTGCGACGGCCGGTGACGAATGCGAGGTGGTGGAGGCCATCAGGACTCTGATTCTAGTTCTAGAGTAGATTGTTCCCGGCCTCGAGGCCCATTGCAGTGAGGTCAAATGCACTACCTGAGAGAGGCTTTCGCGTCTCGCGAACTCCTCGCCAACCTGACGCTCCGCGAGATCCGGGGCAAGTACAAACGCACGGTCTTCGGCCAGTTGTGGTCACTCGCGAATCCGCTCGCGCTCATGGTCATCTACACGCTGGTGTTCTCGCTGATCTTCCGGATCAAACCGGAGCCGGGTAGTCCCAGCGGTCTGAATGTCTTCGCCCTGTGGCTTCTGTGCGGACTTCTCCCGTGGACCTTCCTCGCCACGGTGCTCACCAACGGCACCAACGCCCTCGTGAGCAACGCGGGGCTCATTCAAAAAGTGGCGTTCTCACGCATCGTTCTGCCACTGTCGCTGGTCGGCTCCGCGGGGTACAACTGGCTGTTCGAGATGGCAGTCCTCGTCATCGCCTTGAGTATTGCCGGGGCGTTCGTGCTCCCGTGGATCCCTCTGGTGCTCGTCATCATGGTCGTGCTTGCCATCTTTGTCGCGGGACTTTCGTTGATGCTGGCGATCGCCAATGTGTATTTCCGCGACACCCAATACTTCATCACGTTGATTCTTCAGATGGCCATCTATCTGGCGCCGATCATCTACCCGGTGTCGATGGTGAGCAAGGTCTCCAAGGACGTGGGTGGTCTCCTGGGTACGCCGGTGACGCTCGAAGGCATCTACCTCGTCAACCCGATGGTCCATTTCGTCGGGATCTTCCGAAACCTGCTCTATGACAATCAGTTTCCCCCGCCGGCCGAGTGGCTGATCTGCCTGGCCTGGGCTTTCGGGAGTTTCATCGCCGGACTGGCCGTCTTCAGGGCGAACGAGAAGCGATTGGCGGAGGCCCTGTGACCGACGCCGCGATCCAGGTCGACCACGTGAGCAAGAGCTTCCGCATGTACAAGGAGCGCAACCAGACGATCAAGTCCGCCATCATGCGCGGCCGCACCTCGGTTCACGAAGACTTCTGGGCGCTGAAAGACGTCACATTCGACGTGCCGGTCGGCTCGACCTTCGGCTTGATCGGCAGCAACGGGTCAGGTAAGTCGACCCTGTTGAAATGCCTCGCCAATATCTACTATCCGACGACGGGAACGATCACCCACAACGGCCGCCTCGCAGCGATGCTCGAGGTCGGCTCGGGCTTTCACAGTGAGCTGTCGGGCAAAGAGAACATCTTCCTCAACGGGTCCATTCTCGGCATGAGCAAGAAAGAAGTCACTCGCAAGTTCGACGAGATCGTCGACTTCTCCGGCGTCGAACAGTTCATCGATCAGCCCGTGAAGAACTACTCATCCGGAATGTACGTCCGCTTGGGGTTCGCCATCGCGATCAATGTCGACCCGGACATCCTGGTGGTCGACGAGGTTCTCGCCGTCGGCGACGCAGAGTTTCAGGAGAAGTGCTTCCAGAAGTTCCGCGACTTCAAGAAGATGGGAAAGACCGTCGTCTTGGTCAGTCATGCCATGTCGACCGTCGAAGCCATGTGCGACCATGCGGCCTGGATCAACAAAGGCACCCTCATGGCGGTGGGGGAGGCGGCGCCCACGATCGCCGCTTACACGCAGAGCTACGGCCACGAAGGCTAACGACCTGCCGGTTACAATCGAGCACGTGCGGATTCGCGAACTGTCGGTGCCCGGCTCATACGAAATTACCCCGGTCATCCGCGAGGACGAACGCGGTTCGTTTCTCGAGTGGTATCGCTTTGATCTCCTTGCTGACGTGGTCGGTCACCCTCTCGATCTTCGACAGGCGAACACCTCCGTTTCGAAGCGAGGCGTCGTGCGCGGCATCCATTTCGCGGATGTTCCGCGCGGCCAGGCCAAGTACGTCACGGTCACGCACGGGGCCGTCATCGACTACGTGGTCGACATTCGAGTCGGGTCGCCGACCTTTGGCCGCTGGGACTCTGTTCGACTCGACACCCGCGATCGGCGTGCGATCTACCTCGCAGAGGGACTCGGCCACGCGTTCGTGGCGCTCACCGATGAAGCGACCGTCAGCTATCTGGTGAGCGATGTCTACAACGCTGCCGCCGAACACGGGATCAATCCCCTGGATCCGGAGGTCGCTCTCGAGTTCCCGCGTGAGGCCGGCGAACTGATTCTTTCGGCCAAAGACACCGGTGCGCCGTCGCTCGCAGAAGCCCGCGACAGCGGCCTTCTGCCCGACAACGACGCCGTGTCCTCTTTCTACGCGACTCTGGACGGCAGGTAGGCATGCGCGGGATCATCTTGGCTGGGGGCTCAGGCACTCGTCTCTGGCCGATTACGCGTGGCATCTCGAAGCAGCTCATGCCGATCTACGACAAGCCGATGATCTATTACCCCTTGTCGACGCTCATGATGGCGGGAGTGCAGGAAATCCTGGTCATCACGACGCCGGAGTACAACGCGCAGTTCCGTGCGCTGCTCGGAGACGGAAGCGACCTCGGCATCCGGCTCGAATACGCCGAGCAGCCCTCGCCCGATGGCCTGGCCCAGGCGTTCATCATCGGCGAGGACTTCATTGGCGATGAGTCGGTCGCATTGGTTCTGGGTGACAACATCTTCCATGGGGTCGGGCTCGGGTCGAGTCTGCGTCAGCACGTGGGGGTGGAGGGAGCCCTGATCTTCGCCTACCAGGTGGCGAACCCCAGGGCATACGGCGTGGTGGAGTTTGACGAAGAGTTGAGGGCCTTGTCGATCGAAGAGAAGCCCGAGCGCCCCAAGAGCCATTACGCGGTCCCGGGTTTGTACTTCTACGACAATCGGGTCGTCGAGATTGCCAAGAACATCTCCCCGAGCGCCCGCGGAGAACTCGAGATCTCGACGGTGAATGAGGAGTACCTGAAAAGGGGAGATCTCAGAGTCCAGGTGCTGGATCGCGGAACCGCCTGGCTCGACACCGGAACCTTCGAATCTATGATGCAGGCGTCTGAATACGTTCGCGTCATCGAAGATCGTCAGGGCTTCAAGATCGGCTGCATCGAAGAGGTCGCCTGGCGCGCTGGCTGGATCGACGACGCACAACTGTCAGCGCTCGCGACGCCGTTGGCGAAGAGTGGTTACGGCACCTATCTGGCGTCGCTGATTGCGGCCCAGAAGAACGACTAAAGTTCCTCCACCAGTTCGCGGAACGCCGGCCAGCCATGCTGGGCCACCGCGAAGTCATACGCGTTTCGGATGAGCATACGGCGGTCGTTGCGAGACTCCATCAGGCGGCGAATCGCAGCGACGAACCCCTCGATATCGTCGGGTGAGTCAACCAGGAGGCCGGTCTCGCCGTCGCGCACGATGTCGGTGACACCCCCGACCCGCGTCGCGATAACCGGCAGCCCCAACAGCATCGACTGCACCAGAACCAGCGGAAGGCCTTCCGATTCGGAGGTGAGCAGCAGTGCGTGGTAGTCCTCGGTGGGAAGGGCGACCAGGCCGCCACTGTATGGGCCCCGATAAACGATTCCAGCCTGGCTGAGCGACGCCATCAAGGTCTTGCGGTCATCGGAGAGTACTTGCTGCCCCCAGACCTCGATCCGTACCGGAAGTGCCGCTTCCTTGAGACCACGAGCGATCCCGATCAGGGAATCCGGACGCTTCTCTTTGTCGAGCCGGTGCGGCCAAATCAGTACGAACGGATTCTCTTCGCTGAAGTAGCTGTTGTTGTAGGAACGCGTCCCAGGACGAAAAGGAGGGATGCGGTCCAGCGCGGGTTGATGATGCACGCGAACTTGGGCGTCTGAGATCGCAAGCATTTCGGTGACGATCCCGGCCGTGACCGTGTTGTCCGTGATGATGCCGACGATCTCATCGAGATAGCTTCTCTGGCTGTCGTCAGTGATCGGGTTCGACGGATAACCGGCGCCAATCCGATCGAAGGCGAAAAGCGTCAACAGAATACGGGCCGTTCCTCCGAGCTGCCGTCCGTACGATTGCAACGAGTTGGTCATGTCGAAGCAGTTGACAGACACGATGAGTTCCGGTGCCAGCAAGATGATCGTTTGGGCGAGCAGACGCCGCTGCAAATCTGGGTCGAGCCTTCTGAACGTGACGGGGACCTGGACGAGTCCGACTCCCTCGGGAACGAGCTCCGGAATCGTGCGTGATGGCGTGTAGGTGGCCAACATCGCAACGTCACCGGCGAATCGATCACTCTCCGAGAGCGCGCGGGCGTAGTTGAGCGACACGATATCGGCTCCGCCGATGCCGACCCATGGTACGGCCACGATGGCTCGGCGTCCCTTCAACCTGTCGACGAGGGAGACGAGGATGCTCGCGTAGTCGTCGACGTGAGGTTGCCATTCGGGGAGGTCGGCAAAGGCGTAGGCGGTCCACGAGATCGCCGGCTCCAACTCGGAGGCCTCCTTCAGGGCGGCCACCGTCGACGGCGCAACCACCGACCGGACCTTGCGCGATCTCAGCCGACCGCGGACAAGATCGAGGCCCCAGGCATACAACCGCTCTTTCTGAGTTTGGCTCAGGGGACGCAGGGCGATGCGCGCCATGGGTAGGGCAGTTCGGTACGCGGTGCGGAGTCCAGCCTTCGCCCAATTTCGATTCGACCGTCGAGACTTGCGAGCGGCCGTCTTCCGAGTGACGATCGGCATCGATCGGATGAGTCTTTCCAGATCGAACGCCGGCAGGATCGATCGCAGGTGGCTGTTGTTGACCCCGCCGAACTCTCGGACCCGATAGAAGAACATGGTCTCCGGGATCGGACGGTGCGTGAATCCCGCGATCGAGGTCTCGATGTTCCACAGCCAGTCCTCGGGGCCGAATCCCTGATCGGCCGGGATCGAGCGGTAGGGCACTTTCGCGTAGGTCTCACGCAGCGACATGGAAGATGAGGGCCATGGGTTGTCCCTGATGAGATGACGATGGTCAACCGTGTCGGTGCCCGGCACGCGCCAAATGGTTGAGCGCGCACCGAAACTCACGACAACCGCGGGATGCAGGATGACGGTGGTCTCCGCTTCCCGTAGCATCTTGAGCCCCTCGACGAAGAAGTTGCGCGTGACCAGGTCGTCTCCGTCGACGAAGGCGAGGTAGGTACCTCTGGCGCTCTCGGCGCCGGCATTTCGGCTCGAACCAGCATCGCCCAGGTCAACCTCGACGAGACGGACGGGCACGTCAAGCCGACCGGATGTGGCCCACATGCGTGCTTCGGCGAGCGTTTCCGGATCAGCGCGATCGAGGACGATGAGAAGCTCGCAGGCTTCTTCGGACGGGACCATCCCGATGGCAGCGGCAATGCTGCGCAGAGTGGGCCGAAGCAGACGGCCCTCCGTGTGCGCAGTGACCGCCACCGAGAGAGTGACCTCCGCACCTTTCACTGCTCGAGTCCGGTGGCGTCACGGGTGAAGTAGCGGCGGTCGCCGAGTTTCTCATCGTCTTCGGCGCTGAAGTAGGAGGCATTCGTCTCGTCTTGCGGCCGCTCGGGAAGCTCCCAGATGCGAGGAAGTGCGCGAGCGAGCATGACCTCTGCTGCATCAAGGCACCGGGTGTACACGTCCCGGACCTCGTCAACGTCTGGGTCGATTCCGAAGGCCTCTTGATCGAGGATCGCGCCTTCGTCGATCCCCGCGGTGATGACGTGCAGGGAAACACCGTGCTGAGCTTCGCGATTCTTGAGGGCCCAGTTCACGGGCCGGACGCCGCGATACCGAGGAAGAAGGCTGTTATGCACATTGAGGAGCTTGTCGAACCGGTCGATATGGCGTTGGCGGAAGATTCGGTCGAAGTATGTGGAAATGCCGAGATCGGTATGGGTCGAGAGTAGGTCATCCAAGCTCTCGATCTGCCGCACCGTCAGGTCGCGGGACTGCGCCCAATCCGTGAACTGAGTGTTATCCGCGCGCTGGTGCGACGGTACGACGAATTCGATTCGATATCCCTCAGACACCAACACTTCGGTAGCTCGAACAGCGACCCGAGTTTTGCCAAACACGATCGCTGTTTTTGCCGCACGGGTCACATGTCTACTGTACGGGCCGCCGGGCGGCACGATGAGCGGCGCCCCTCTGCGCTTGTAGGGTGGTCCCGCGATATCAGCGTCGACCGTGCTCAAGGAGTGGGACATATGGAAGCGGGCCTCGTCGACATCACGCTGCTCAGCGATCCCATCGGCAAACTCGGGGTTGTCGAGGGGCCGTCGCTTCTTCCGTTCGCCGTGCGGCGCTTTTACTACATTCTCGACGTTCCGGCCGGAGCCATTCGAGGTTCGCATGCCCACCGGGCCCTCCAGCAAGTCTTGATCGCACTCAGCGGTTCAGTCGTGGTCGATCTCGACGACGGGCACGCCGTCGAGACATTCGCGCTCGACCGTCCTGATCTGGGCCTGCAGATCCCGCCGGGATATTGGCGCACCCTTCGTGACTTCGCCCCGCACACCGTGGTCGCCGTCCTGGCGTCCGAGGAGTACGACGAGTCGGACTACATCAGGAGCTATCAAGAGTTTCGCGCGTGGAGTTCTGATGCCTGACATTCCCTTTTTCGATATCGCAGCCGGCGTCGCCTCTCGGCGAGAACAGTTGCACGCCGCCCTCGATGAGGTGATCGAGGGTGGGTACTTCGTCGGCGGCGCGCCGGTTGCTGAGTTCGAACAGCGTTTCGCCGAGATGATCGATTCAACACAATGCGTCGGTTTGGGCAATGGACTCGACGCATTGCGGATCGGCATGGAGGCGCTCGGGATCGGTCAGGGCGACGAAGTGATCGTTCCTGGATTCACTTTCTATGCAACGTGGCTGGCCGTGATGCAGACCGGCGCGATCCCGGTGGCCGTGGATGTCGGCCTCGAGACGGCAAGCATCGATCTCGACGGCATTGAGGCCGCGATCACTCATGCAACCAAGGCCATCCTGGTCGTGCATCTCTACGGGATCCCGGCACCGTTGAAGGAGTTGAGACAGATCGCTGACAAGGCGGGCATCGCCCTCATCGAGGATGCAGCTCAGAGCCACGGCGCCAGGTCCGGGGAGATCATGACGGGCTCCGCTGGCGACTTCGCGGCATTCTCGTTCTATCCGACGAAGAACCTCGGCGCTCTCGGAGACGGTGGCGCACTCACAACATCGTCGGAGACCCTCGCTCGAGTCGCGCGCAGTCGCAGGTCATACGGGCAGGGCGCCAGCAAATACGACCACATCGACACCGGCTGGAACTCGCGCCTGGACACACTTCAGGCCGTGTTCCTCTCACAATCACTTGACCGACTCGCAGAGCAGAATGACCGCCGTCGACAGATCGCCGACCGATATCTTTCAGCGCTCGGGTCGTCGGAGAGCGCCGTCGTCGGCGAGAAGCATCGCGACGCCAGCGTCTGGCATCACTTTGTGCTGCGAACGGTCGACCGCGATGCCGTGCGCAGGCATTTCGCTGCGCTCGGAGTGGGGACGGACATCCACTACCCCTACTTCATTGACACGGTCGGTCCGATGGCGCCCTATCCACACGCTTCCGAGTTGCCGAACTCTCGGCTGTTGAGCGAGCAGGTGCTGAGTTTTCCTATTGCACCCTGGCTCACCAGTGACCAGGTCGATCGTGTCTGCAGCGCCTTCTCGAGCCTTCCGAGTTCGTTGGTCGCGGTCTAGAGTCAAGCCCTAGTGCGGCCGGCGGGGTTTCGTTGGGCTTATGCCCAGCCCAGCCGCGTGGCCATGGCGAATACGGTCGAGACCTCCCGGGAGTCGGGATGTCCGAATGGCCGTGCCAACCCATCGGGCGCGAGCAATGGGCTGTGCGAGCCGGAGGACGTAGCGCAGTGCGGCCCTTGCTTCTAGATCTACGAGCGCACCCGCGATGCTCAATAGTCGGCGCGCGATGACGCGATCATCGGCTTCGCTGCGCCCGATGTGCTTCGCCAACATGTCGGCTTCACTGCGAAGCACGAGGGCGCGTCGAGCAGTGTTGCGGGTCATGCCGGATGCGACGAGCCGATAGTTCGAAACGATTCCAGGCTGATATGCAATGGAATGGTGCTCAGCCAGCCGCAACCACATGTCGTAGTCCTCGAACGCGAGGGACTCATCGTAGCCCCCGACGTCGCGGATCGCGTCGGTTCGGAGCAGGACACCGGGGGCCGGGATCGTGTTCTCCGCAAGAAGGTGGGAGAGATTGTCGCCGCCCTTCTCGTGCGAGAGCAGTGGCGACAATCGCGGCCCGAAATCGTGATCGACGATGAGGCCTCCTCCTGCATCGACCTCGCGGATATCGCCGACAACGAGAGCGACATCTTCTGGGGCGGCGTCGAGGGCGACCGATTGGCGCTCGAATCGATCGGGTTCTATCCAATCGTCGGCCGAAATCTGACAGAAGTACTTCCCGCGGGCGAGGGCGAGCGCCTCGTTCAGCGAGGCACAGACGCCCACGTTGGAAGAGTGCTGAATAAAGGTCCAGTCTGGCTGGTTGACCTCCAGCCACCGCTCGATCAGGTTGGCGGACTGGTCCGAAGATCGGTCGTCGATCACGATGACTTGAACCGCGGGTCTGGTCTGCTCGGCGACAGACTCCAGGCTCTGCTCGACATAGGCCTGATGGTTGTAGCAGGTCACGACCGCCGTCACGTCGGAGGTCGGGTTCGGTTGACCCTCGGTGGTGGCCGTCATCTCTCTATCATCCCGTATCGCCAGCGACCGCCGGATAGGCTTGATTCCACGATGTCCATCGCCCCCGAATCACAGCGCCAAGCGACCGCCGTCCGAGCGCTTCCGCTCGCTATGTGGGGCGTACTCCTCGTCGGAGCCGGACTTCTGATCTTCGTGGCGGCTTCTCTCGTGAACTTGCCGATCCGCATCGTCTTCCCCCGGGCCGACTCAGTTTTCCGGGATATCGTCTGGCTGTCTGGTGCGCCGATCGTGCTCGGAACCCTCCTGATCCTCGCCGACTTTCTCCTGTTCTATCGGGCGCGGCGCGCCGGTCACGAGGTCTCGTGGGCGGAGGTCGACCGCAGGTCGGTGACGGTGGTCCTGACCGCATACAACGATGAGGCGAGCATCGCCAACGCGGTCAGAGACTTCGCCGCAAACCCATTGACCAAACGCGTCATCGTCGTCGACAACAACAGTGTTGATGGGACAGCCCGCGCGGCGACCCACGCCGGTGCGGTCGTGGTCACCGAACTCCGACCCGGCTACGGATATTGCGTGCATCGCGCCCTCACCGAGGGCGCGCGGTACGAAGACACGGCATTGGTGGCGCTGTGCGAAGGGGACATGACATTCCGATCAGCCGATCTGGAGAAGCTGCTCGCCTACATCCCTCACGGTGACGTCGTGAACGGCACGCGGATCGTCGAGCAGCTACGTGAGAAATTCACTCAGCTGACGACGTTCATGTTCTGGGGCAACTTCATTGGCGGCAAGATCCTGGAGTTCAAACACCTCGGTCGGGGCACCGTTACCGACCTGGGCACGACATACAAGTTGTGTCGTTCCGCGTTTTTACGCGAACATCTCGCCGATTATGACCCGCGGGTCAATCTCGAGTTCAACGCGCATTTTCTCGACACGACCATGAAAAACGGCTTCAAGTTTGTCGAAGCACCCGTGACCTTTCACGCTCGCGAGGGCGAGTCGAAAGGCGGCAATGTCTCTAATTCCCGTGCCACCCGCGTGGGTCTGCGAATGTTGGTTGGCCTGTTGTTCTCTTGGTCACTGGTCCGAACGAAGGAGGAGGCGTGAGCGACTCCGAGTCCGCAGTGTCGTACTTCGACAGTCGGTTGAAGTTTGACAAGAAGCGGCAGACCCTCTGGTCGGCGCTCTGGGACTACTCCCTCGGCCGCATCATGAAGGATGCCGGGACGATCGTCGAACTCGGGGCGGGCTGGTGCGACTTCATCAACAACGCGACCTCTGCGCGGCGCGTCGCGGTCGACCTCTGGCCCGGCCTTGTTGACGCGACAGCCCCTGGAGTCGAGGCGCACGTCGGCTACGCTCACGAGCTCGGGTTTCTCAGCGACGGCAGTGTCGACGCAGTGTTTGCGTCCAACCTGGTCGAACACCTCACGCACGAGCAGTTCGACCAGGTGCTGACCGAGGCGGATCGCATCCTGCGCGTGAGGGGCCAAGTGGTGTTAGTCCAGCCCAATTTTCGGTTGACCTACAAGAGATATTTCGACGATTTCACCCACGTGAGCATGTGGAGCGAGGTCTCGCTTTCTGACTTCCTCACCTCTCGCGGCTGGCAGGTCGAGCGTGCGGTAGCCCGCTACATGCCCTTCTCAGTGAAGTCACGGCTGCCCGTCTCGCGTTTCCTGATCCGGTGCTACCTGGCCTCACCGATCAAACCCGCGGCAGGACAGATGCTCCTTGTAGCGCGCAAGAAGGCAACGGTCTGAGGGTGGCGACGCAGCCCGGCAGTGGACCTCTTTCCGGCCGAAGTCGTGTGGCCTGGTGGTTCATGACCGCGCGCCTTGGTCCGTTGCACGGCGGCGGGCTCTGGGGTGCGGTCGCGGTCGTCCTCGCCTTCCTCGCGGTGAGCATGCCGCAGTACGGGCAGCCCTATGTCATAGACGAGGCGGTTTTCCCCTACTCGTCAGCGGGCATCCTGCTGCACGGGGCACCGTACTTCTACAATGGTGAGACGCGTCCGCACGACCTCGGGCTCTGGCATCCGCCGCTGTACGAATACCTTCTCGCGCTGGAGATGCTCGCCTTCGGAACGTCCTCTTTCGTCGTGCGCTCGTTCGGCGCCATTTGCGTGATCACGTCGTTCTACGTGTTGTCGGTGGCGATGCGACGGATCGCTCCCAACCTTCCGCAATACGGCTATGTCGTGCTGGCGGCACTCTTCTTGCTCAATCCTCTGGTGCTGAGCGACGCGCTCGTTCCCGATATCGACGGGACGCTCGGCCTCGTGCTTGTGGCCTTCGCTCTCTGGATTGCGACGGTGCTCGTGCAGCGACCGCTGTCACCGCGTCTGCTGTTCGCGCTGTTCGCGTTCGCCGCTCTGGCTGTGTCGACCAAGTACATCCTGGCGGGCATCGTCGCCGTCCTCGTCGGGTGCGCCGCTCTACTTGCACCTGAGCAGCGCTGGCGCAAGGTGCTCGTAGTGTTCAGCACGTTCGCCGTCGGAGCGGCAGCGTCGTTAGCGGTGTTGTTCGGGCTGGGCGTGGTGCTTCATTTTGACGCCCGAGGTCCGTTTTCGTATCTCCTCAGTTCTCTCGGCACTCGTGCACCCGGGAAGTCCGGCTGGTGGGGGATGGTCGGCAATCTCCTGGGCGGACCCGGTTCGAACGTCGTGTGGATCGGCCCTGCGATCATCCTCAGCGGAGCGTTGGCATGGGTCATCGTCATCGTCCTCCGGCCGCCCAATGTCAGTCGGCGCCTGATCGGGCTCGCCGTGCTCTCAAGCTTCGGGATCATCTTGGGCTACTCCTACATCACGGGGAGCCCTTACGGTTTTCCCAAGTACACAAACATCGCGGTCCCGGGGCTCGCCTTGGCGATCACCGCCTTGGTAGCACTCGGGCCGACAATTCCCGCTGACGAGATTCGAAGGCCCGTCGTCGTGCGCAGGGCGGTCGCCGGGTACGTGTCGATTTTGATCGGTGGCACGGCCATCACCGTTCTCGCCGCGTCACACTATGAGTTTGGTTACGTCCGAAAGATCGGCGAACTGGTCGCCCTTTTCGGGGTGGACGCCATGGGTGTGGCGGTCGCGACGGCCCTGCTCCTGCTCCTCATCGCGAGGCCTGCGGCGTCGGCGCGTAGAGGAGCTCAGCTTCGTCGCTTGCTCGTAGTCGGCGTGCTCGCAGTGCTGGTCCTTGCGCCGGCCATGGTGCAGGCGAGTTCGTCGGTCGTCAACCTCGTCTCGCCATACGCGACCCGCTATTACTACGGCGAACGCGGGATGGCTTACTTCCTTGTGCACGCGGATGGCATCGTCCCGAAGGGCCAGGCGATCATTGCGCCCAAGGACGTCGGCTTGCAGCTGAATCGTCCGTTCTATGAAGACGCTTTCCTCCTGCCCCTCTCACCGGCCAAGCTGCGGACAGAACTCACGAAGATCGACGTTCCGTGGCTCGCGACTCGAGATCGCTACGACTACTCCGAGGGGGTGTTCCCGAAGCAGTTCGCGGTTCTTCGGGAGTTCTACACGCCGGTGCTGAGCGACTCGCATTCTGACTTCGTACTCTGGAAGCATCGGTAACTCCGTCAGGCGCTTGTGGATCCGTCTCAGTTCAGGGTGACCGTGGGGACGCCTGCCGTGACTGTTACAACTCCACCCTGGAAGGATTGAGAATACGTACCCGTTGTCGGCAGCGCAGATGGCGAGCCTGTCGGAAAGCCCAGCACGTTGTATTCGCGGCCGTAGTTGCCCCAGGTGGTGATGACGGCGGCGGGGACGGGGGCGACGCCGGCGGGGCTCTGCACGATCCAGCCGTTCTGGTATGGCTGGTAGCAGGCGCCGTTCTTGAGGGTGCAGCTCTTGGCGCCGGTTGCGGTGCCCAGCCAGGTGGCGGTGAGTTGGGCATTCACCCAGGGGTCGGATGCGGCGCTGACGGCCGCGGTTCCGTTGGTGACGGTGATGGTGCCGCCTTGGAAAGTCTGGCTGTAGTTGCCGGTCGTGGGGTTGGCCGAGGGGGCTGTGGTGGGGAAGCCGAGGAAGTTGTATTCGCGGCCGTAGTTGCCCCAGGTGGTGATGACGGCGGCGGGGACGGGGGCGACGCCGGCGGGGCTCTGCACGATCCAGCCGTTCTGATATGGCTGGTAGCAGGCGCCGTTCTTGAGGCTGCAGCTCTTGGCGCCGGTTGCGGTGCCCAGCCAGGTGGCGGTGAGTTGGGCATTTAACCACGGGTCCGATGCCGAGGTCAGGGCACCAACCCCGTTGGTGACGGTGATGGTGCCGCCTTGGAAAGTCTGGCTGTAGTTACCGGTGCGGGGGTCGGCGGAGGGCGCGCCCGTCGGGAAGCCCAAGGCACTTGCGTCGCGACCCCACGTTTGCCACACCGAGAGAACCGCCGTCGGGACGAAGTCGCTCCGAGCTCCATGAGTGACGATCCAGCCGCCGGTGAAGGCTTGCCGGCACCCGCCATTGGTCAGGTCGCACGTCTGGCCGGCGGTCGGTTCGCCAAGCGGGCCGAACTCACGACCCCAGTCCGTCCAGGTTGCACGGACGGGGCCAAGGACGACGAAGATCCCCGAATCCGTGAAGGAGACGATCCAGCCCCCCTCGAATTCCTGGCGGCAACCCTTCAGCATGTTGTCGCAGCGATACTCCGTGGTCGGGTAGGCGAGCGGACCGCCTTCCCGCCCATACCATCCCCAGTACTGCGCGAAATCGTTGTGCACCCCTGCGGCGACGGTGCTGTAGCTGCCGGCGACGACGCCGCCCTGATAGATCTGGATGCACCCGCTGTCAGGCCCGACGCATGTCATCGCGGTGGTTGGATTGCCCAGCCACGAACTGTTACTCGCGTAGTAGCTCTGGAAGTAGATGCCGACGGCCGGCCCGTGGGTCGTGCCGAACCAGTCCGTGTAGTAGGCGAAGAAGTTGCGGTTGCCGTAGGCGGCACAGCTCGGATCTCCCGGCGTGCCGGCGAGGACGAAATCCTTCGGGGTGTATGGGGTGTAGATGTACAAGGCGTGCGTGGCCTGATTCTGGATGAACACCGAGCGGGCACCGCATCCGGCGTTCGGACTGTACTGGATCGCCGTCGTCTGATTGACCGGGAAGCGCAGGTCGAACCGTGTGTCATAGGCCGTGCCCGGGCCCGTTCCGGGCGGCTGGGTATAGCGCTTGAGCAGATAGGCGCCGTAGTGCACCTGGTTGAAGAAGCCGTAGTAGTTCGCATCGCACGCCGCGGTGTCCGGACACCCGGCGCCCATCGCCGAGCGATAGGCGTTCGAACTCGGAGCCGATGACGTGACCAGGCTCTGCTCTTTCTGAAGGGTGACCAGAATAACCTTCGGGCTGACGCCACAGGTCTGGGCAACCTTGTAGATGATTGTGGCCGCGCTCTCGTTGGCTGCCCCCTCGTATTGCGAGCACATCGGCGTCCCCGGGAGCGTTCGGGTGCTCTCCGTGTAGTTTTTGAGGCAGGTGTATCCGGCGGCGCAGCCCGGTTCCTTGCCGTTGAGGAACGTCTGAATGTCGGCGACGGTCATGGCATTCGCGTCCCAGAAAAGCGAATCGTCGATGATGTTCCCCGGCTGGAACTGGCTCATGTCTGCGGCTTGCGCCGGTTGCGAGTCGACGGTCTGGTCGGCGACGAGGAGTCCCGCGGAGACGGCGATGACGGCCAACAGGCTGAGCACCCCATCAGCCCATTTCCGCACCCTGGCTTCCGACACGTAGCGAGTCTACGTTCGGGCGGCGATCCAGCCCCTAGTGATCTCGCCGAGTGTCGGCGAGTCGCGCAGGCGGGACGACGCTCCATTCGCGAAGCCGTGAGGTCGCTGCGATGCTGATTGACGGGGAGTCGAGAGGCGCGCCTGGCTCCCACCGCGCATCGGGGAATAGTGCGAGCAGGTCGAGATTCCCGATGCCGACTCCGGTGCCGACATTGACCGTACCGACCATGGGCGAGCCCTCCGGAACTGCTGCCGCAAAGACGGCGGCGACATCGTCGGCGTGCACGTAGTCGCGCACGAACTGATTCGTCGGATGGACGCTCGGAACCGGACCGTCAGACGCGGCGCTCTGGAGGCGGTTCACGAGCGAGCCGGCGAAGCCCGGGCCGTACACGTTGAAGATGCGCAGCGATAACGCGGAGAGCCCGGTCGCGGCGGAGGCGTCCCCGAGCGCCTGCTCGGAGCGCAGCTTGAGTTGGGCGTACGCGCCCGGAGCCGGGGTCGGGCCATTTTCGTCGCGGGGTGTCGTGTCCGCCAATCCGTAAACGGCGGCGCTCGACGCGAATACGAGACGCTGAATGCCCTCGGCGTGACCCTGAACGGCAAATCGATGCAGCGCGTCGACTGCGGAAGCAATGACGGGCTCCGGGTCTTCGGGGACGAGCGGAAAGGTAGGGCGAGCGAGATAGATGACGACGCTCGGGCGGACTGCACGGACGAGGTTCGTCGCGGAATCCGTGTCGGTCACATCGATGACCTGCGCCCCACCGCGACCGGACAAAGAGGCACCGATCACGTCATGGCCGTCCGCCATCAGCCTCGCGCCGATGACTCTGCCCAGAGGGCTGCTCGCCCCGATGATCAGAGTCCGGGTCATTGGATGTCGGAGAAACCGAACCGGCGCATTTCGTCCTTGAGGTCATCGTCGCTGATGGCGTATCGGCGTGTGCGCTCGAGCAGCCCCTCGACCCACTCGATGGTCGAACCCGACGTCTGCTCTCCGTGCTCTTTGACGACGAAGATCTTCGGATGAGATGTCGTGTCCACGCCGCTCGATTCATAGTTGAGCTCCTCGTACATTTTCTCACCGGGGCGCAGGCCGATCACGTCGATGCCCAAGGCCGGATTGACGGCTTCAATGAGGCCTCTGGCAAGGTCGTAGACCCGTATCGGATCGCCCATGTCCAGGACGAACAGGTCGCCTTGCGATCCACGCGACGCCGTCTGGATGACCAACTGGCTTGCCTCGTCGATGGTCATGAAGTAGCGAGTCACCTCCGGATCGGTCACCGTCAGGTTGCGCCCTTGCTGTAGCTGCCGTCGGAAGGTCTGCATCACGCTGCCCTCGCTCTCTAGCACGTTGCCAAAGCGGACAGCAGTGAACTTGGTCCCAGAGTTCTTCGCGGCGAACTCCCGCAGCAGCAATTCCCCGATGCGTTTCGTCGCGCCCATGACGTTGGCAGGTCGGACCGCTTTGTCCGTCGAGACGTACACGACGCGTTCGACGCCGGAGTTGGCGGCCTGACGAAGGACATTCAAGGTGCCCCACACATTGTTGTTGAAGGCCTCTACGGCGTTTTCTTGCATGAGCGGAACATGCTTGTACGCCGCGACGTGGAACAGGATGTCGGGGTGGTACTGCTCCATGAGCTGGGCCATGCGTGGTGCAGACTGAACGTCGCCGATCTCGAGACGGTAGTTGGGAATGTCCGCCAACGACTGGCCGAGGCGGAACATCGCGCTCTCGGAACGATCGATGCAGACAACGAGCTCCGCGCCGACGACGTGCAGCTGCGACGAGAGCCTCGATCCGATCGATCCCGCCGCTCCGGTCACCATCACTCGACGTCCCGTGATCGCAGCCCTGGCGTCGACCATGTCGTGTTTGACCGGCGCCCGCCCGACCATGTCGAGGACGTCGATGTCGGTCAGATCGGAGACGGAGACACGCTCTTTCGAGACGACGCGGTAGGTGCGCGGAACGATCGCGAGTTCCACCTGACCTCGTGGCGTCGCCATGACGAACGAGCGCAACAGCTCCGCTGACGCCGAGGGAATGGCGAAGTAGACGACATCGACGGCTTCGCGCACCGAGAGATCGGTGACGTCCAGCAGCCGTCCGATCACCTTCGGACCGGTGGCTGCATCGTCGAGGAATCCGACGAGAACGTCACCCGAGGCCTCGACATCGGCGGCAAGGCTCATCCCTGCTGTCCCGGCACCTGCGATGAGGACTCGTTTGGCGCGACGGGGGGTACGCGCGTCGTCTGCCATCACAGTTCATTCACTCTTAACACTCCAGGCATCCCGCGAGACGACAGCTAACTTGCTTCATCCCAATGGTAGTTCGACCACTGGCAACGAATACCTTCGATGGTTCGATGGTTCGATGGTTCGGTGGTTTTCTGGGTCGAACGCGTCCAAGAATCTCACGCCCAAATCAAGATGGCCTCACGTCGGTATCGTTGGAGGGGTGATGTTCCGGGGGCAGGTGTCGGTTGCTCTGGCGAGCTACAACGGAGACCGCTATGTCGCTGAGCAACTGGAGAGCATCCTCGCCCAGACGAGGCCACCTGATGAGGTCGTCGTATCGGATGGGGGTTCCGATGACGATACGGTTCGGATCGCCCGTGAGGTATTGGCTCATGCCGGGACCGGTATCCGCGTCAAGATCATCGCCGATGGCGCGCGCCTGGGGGTTACCGCGAACTTCGAGCGCGCCATTGCGGCGACGACGGGCGAGTTCGTCGCTCTGAGTGACCAGGACGACCGCTGGCATGCCGATCGAATTGCGCGCGGGCTCGATCACCTCATGCGGCAGGAGGCTCTCTTGGCGGCGGGGAATGCCGACCTGGTCGCTGCAGACGGTGCTCGGCTCGGAGTCGATCTGTACTCGGCCCTTGGTCTAGGACCGAAGGAACTCGCCGAGTTGTCCGGACGAGATGCGTTCGCCGTGTTGATACGGAGGAACTTGGTGACCGGAGCAACCGTCATGGTCCGACGCGAACTACTGGAAGCGGCGCTGCCTTTTCCTCCGGACTGGGTTCACGATGAGTGGCTGGCGATCGTGGCTGCTGCCCTCGGACGGGTCGCCATAGACCCCGAGCCATTGATTGACTACCGTCAGCACGGAGCAAACGCAATCGGTGTGAGCGCACCGACGCTGCGGTATCGAATTCGACGGATGGTCGAACCGCGAGGTGATCGATACACAGCCCTAGCGCGCCGTTCGCGGTCGCTCGCCGAAAAGGTGTCTGTGCTTCCCGCTCTCGCGGGATATCGCACGCTGGCAGCGCGTAAAGCTGATTTCGAAAGCCTGCGAGCGGGATACGCCGGGCGCCGATTGTTGCGACTCCGCCCCATTCTGGCCAGCTTGCGGGATGGCTCCTACCGTGAGCTGTCGAGTCAGGGAGTCCTCGACGTCGTGCGCGACTTTCTTCAACCGGAGTAATCGACGCGGTGCCGGCGGGAGGACTCGCGGTCTATGTCGCGGTTGAACCATGGGTCGGTGGGACCGATCAGCTCTTCGTCGTTTCGTGAGGCTGATCGCTGTCCATGGACCACCCAACGCTGCGGGACTCCTGTATTCTCGAGGACCTTCGTGCGAATGAGAAGTACTTGTGGCCCAGGTAGGTGATCACGGGGGTGACCACCACCAGAATCGCCTGGGACGCGATGGGAGGAAGGCGTCCGACCTCAACGAGCAAGGACAAGCCCAGGGTATTGAAAATCAAGGACACGACGTAGACGGACGAGAATCTGAGGAAATCGATGATGATCGATCCGCCCGTTCGGTGGGCTCGGAACGTGAAGCGGCGGTGGAGGCCGAAAGAGATGATGACGCTGAGGACGTACGAGATATAGAGACTTCCGAGGTAGCCGATGATTTTGCCTAAGACCAGCTCGAAACCCACGAAGAGTCCGTAACCAATGGCGGCGTTGGCCCCACCGACGATCAAGAACCTGATCCGCTCATCGCTCAGCAGGCGGGTCAATCGTGTTCTCACAATGGGGGAACCCTACCTCCTCAGCGTCCGTGTTCGGCGGAGTGGGGTGAAGGGCAGATGACTAGAGTGGATGCGCCCAGCCATCAACTCGCAACCTGAGGCCCATGGACAATCCAAGGCACTACCGCAGCCTCGTCGTGCTTTCTATGTTTCGCGCCGGGATCTTGAGCTGGCATCGCTGGACCGAGGCGCTCGTCGCGGCCCTGGCCGCCACAACCGCTGATCCGATTGGCTTCGGGCCGTGGCGGATCGTCGTTGGTATCACCGCTACCTCCCGAGCGCCGTCTGCGCGTCAAGTAGAGGAGGCGGCGGCGACGGCCCAGGCTGCCGGTGGCGACCTCTCAATCGTTGCCGTCAGTGGCGAGGGTGACTCGGTCCGAGCCATGGCGGGCATTGCAGGCCACGATGCCGCACTGACGCTCCTAGTGGACTCGGACGTGCTCGTGCTTCCTAGCACTGTCCGGCGTCTCTTACGCGCCCACCTGACCACGGGCACGCCGGTCGCCGCGCGCGTCCTCCCCCTCCCTGACGCGGATGCACGTGCCGCCTGTGTGCTCGCGTCATTCGCCCACGTCGCGACCGCGCGGGAGGCAGCCGTGATCCAGCCCGAGGCGGTGGTCTTCCGCGAGAGAGGCATCCCATCGCCGCGAACGTCTGTCGGCCGCGATCGATCTCTGATGGAAGATGCGGTCCTGATCGGCGACGGCTCCGAACCCGTCGCCGCCTTGATCGCGGACACCATCACCGTGGAGGGTCCACCACTTCTGTCGGTCGTCATGCGCACCCAACTGCGGCGTCCTGAGGCCCTGCGCGACGCCCTGCTCTGTCTCGCGGCGCAAACCGACGGCCGTTTTGAACTGCTCCTCGTCGCGCACGATGTCGACAGCGCGGGTGTCGAATCCGTACTCCGTGACCAACCGCACTGGCTGCGCGAGCGCACCCGGGTGCTCACGGCACGTGGAGGCACTCGCTCTCGTCCTCTGAACGTCGGATTCTCCGCCGCCCGCGGCAGCCACGTGGCGGTACTCGATGACGACGACGTGGTGACCGCCCACTGGGTGCAGGGCTTCTTGGATGCAGCGGCCTCGCATCCACGTCAACTCCTGCGGGCGGTAGTCGGTGTCCAACGGGTGAGTGCGGAGGACTGGCCGGATGGCGTGTCGGGGCACGTGGCGGACCCGGAGGTGTCTGTGCCCTATCCGCCCGCGTTCGATCTTGCAGATCATGTGCGCGTCAACATGACCCCGTTCATGGCCATCGCCTTTCCGCGTGGCGTGCTCGAGGTGCTCGGCGGAGCCGACGAATCGCTCGAGGTCTGCGAGGACTGGGACCTCGTCTTGCGGGCGGCTTCGCTCTTCGGTGTCGCGGACCTTCCCGGCCTCGCGGCCGTGTACCGGCGCTGGACGTCGGGTGACGACTCCTACTCGGTGCATGATGAGGGCGTCTGGCACCGTGACATGCTCGCCGTGCGCGCGAAACTCGACGCCCGGCCCCTGATCCTGCCGCCCGGATCGGCGTCGGAGCTCGCGGCCATGTCGCAGCTTCGTGCCGATCCGTCGGAACTGGCGGAGGTGTACGGCAGCACCAGTTGGCGGGTCACCGCACCGCTGCGGGCGGTGTCCCGCGCGATCACCCGAATCCGCGGGCGCTAGACGCGAGAGGGGCGACGCGGGCCGATCCAGCCGGATTGCTACGATGAGGAGGTTCTGCCACATGGATCGAGAGGACGCGATGCCTGGCCACCGTTCAGGTGTTGTCTCCGTCATCCTCGTCAACTTCCGCGGTGCTGACGACACTCTTGAGGCGATCGCGAACCTCAGCACGATCGACTGGCCGCAGGACCGGCTTGAGATCGTCGTGGTCGAGAATGCGTCCGGCGACGAGAGCGCCGAGCGCATCCGGGCGGCTGCTCCGCACGTACGACTTGTCGTCTCGCCGACCAATGAAGGCTTTGCAGGGGGGTGCAACCGCGGCGTCGCCGCCTCATCAGGCGAGTTCGTCGCCCTACTCAATAACGATGCACGACCAGACGCAGGCTGGGTGCGAGCCGCGATCGACTGCTTCGCTGATGCCCCCGATATCGGTGCCGTCGCAAGTCGCGTGCTGGACTGGGATGGGCAGCTGGTCGATTACATCGGCGCGGCGATGACCTGGTACGGGATGGGCTACAAGCCGTTCACCTCAGAACGCCCACCAAAGGTACCCGCCCAGCGGTCGGACGTCCTCTTCGGGACAGGTTCCGCCATGTTCGTGCGCCGGGAGGTCTGGGATGCGCTCGGGGGCTTCGACGAGAGCTACTTCATGTTCTTCGAAGATGTCGATCTGGGTTGGCGTCTCAACTTGGCAGGCTGGCGCTTCGTGTACGAGCCGACCTCCCTGGCCTATCACAAGCATCACGCGTCGATGAGTGGGTTCGGACCGTTCAAAGAGACCTACCTGCTTGAGCGCAATGCGCTGTTCACCCTCTACAAGAACACGGCGGAAAGGTACCTTGCTGACGCTCTCCCCGCGTCGCTCGGGCTTGCTGTTCGGCGCGCGGTCACACGGGGAGACCTCGACTCCACCGCGTTCGATCTGCGGCTCGGCGGCGCGAACGACACGGTCATGGAAATCGACAAGGGGGTGGTGTCGTCGCTCTTCGCGATCGATCAGTTCGTCGAGCAACTGCCCGCCCTCAAGGTCGCCCGCGCCCGGATCCAGGCCGAGCGCGTCGCCCCCGAATCACGCATTCGCGCTCTCTTCGGCGAGTTGGATGCGCCGATTCACCATGAAAAGGCGTACCTGCGAGGGTACGACAACCTGACTGAAGCATTCGATCTGCTTGAGGTGCCCGACACCACCAAGGTGGTCGTCGTCACCGGAGACCCCGTTGGAGTCAAGCTTGCCGGACCGGCGATCCGCGCCTGGAACATCGCGGAGGCGCTCTCTCGACAGAATTCGGTCGTCCTCGTTTCGCTGACAGGCGTGGAGGCCGGCATCGAGGCGCCGTTCCAGCTGACCTCGATCGCCCCTGGAGACGACAGAGCATTCAGCAAGCTGGAGCGCTGGGCCGATGTCATCATCTTCCAGGGTCACGCGTTGGCCGTCTTCGACTCTCTTCGCACCTCGAAGAAGATCCTCGTCGTCGACATCTACGACCCCATCCACCTGGAACAACTCGAGCAAGCTAGCGGCCAGCCCCAGGCGATCTGGGAAGGTCACGTCAGGGATGCCACCGACGTGCTCAACCAGCAGCTCGAGCGGGGCGATTTCTTCTTGTGCGCATCAGAGCTCCAGCGGTATTTCTATCTCGGCCAGCTTGCAGCCCTGGGACGCATCAACCCGCGCACCTATCGCGACGACCCCGACCTCCGTGATCTGATCGCCGTGGTGCCCTTCGGCCTCCCTTCGCAACCACCCGTGCACGAGCGTGCCGTGGTCAAAGGGGCGGTCGACGGCATCGGCGAAGACGATCGCCTCATCTTGTGGGGTGGCGGCCTCTACAACTGGTTTGACCCCGAGACCCTCATTCGAGCGGTCGCGCAGCTCGCTGAACGTCGTCCTGACGTGCGACTCTTCTTCCAGGGGACGAAGCATCCACATCCGGGAGTCCCCGAGATGGAGATCGTCGCGCGGTCACGCGCCCTCGCCGACGAACTCGGGGTGCAGGGCCGCAACGTTTTTTTCCACGACTCGTGGGTCGACTACTCCGACCGGCAGAACTATCTCACCGAGGCTGACCTCGGCGTGAGCACGCACCATGCGCACATCGAGACCACGTTCTCGTTCCGCACGCGCATTCTCGACTATCTGTGGGCAGAGTTGCCAATGGTCGTCACACGAGGCGACTACTTCGCCGAACTGATCGAGTCGGAGGACCTTGGAATCGCGGTCCCGGCCGACAACGTGGACGCGCTCGCCAACGCCCTCGAGGTGATGCTGTACGACGAGGCTGCGCGCACTCGAGCGCGTCGCAACATCGCGCGGGTACGCGAGGACTTCACCTGGGAGCGAGTGCTCGAGCCCGTTGTGGAATTCGTGTCGAACCCGCGGCGCGCCAGCGACTCGGACGCCACCTTCTCACAACAAACCCGGCGGAGAAGGCGTCGTTCGGGCCTCGTGCATGATCTCCGACGTGCCGCGTACTACCTTCGCGCCGGCGGTCCGCGCACCGTGATCGACAAGGTTGGTCGACGGCTGCGGCGTCGCTGAGCGTCAGCTGCTCTTCGTATCGCGGTGCTCAGGCCGCGACGCAGGTCCTGCTTCCATCAAGGCGATCCGCTCGGCCAAGGCTCGGGTCTGTGACTCGAGCCGGGTGAGCTCCGAGCTGTGCTGGAGGCAGACCAGGAAGAGAATCGCGATGCTGACGAAGAAGACGAGGTTCGTGGGCACCGCGACGCCGATCAGCTTCGATGCCCAGGTCAAAATGTCAGGAAAGACCCCGACGACGAGTGCCAACGTGCCGGCGAGCAACCACCAGATGGCGTGACGCTCGCGCAACTTTCTGCGACGCAAAAGTTCGATCACCACGACCAGGACCAGCAGCGCCGAGACGATGCCGAGGACGTAGGTCTCGATTTTCACGATGCCCCCGATCGAAGATAGGAACTGGGACGTACCAGGGCGAGAGACAAGGCGATCATCGCCCGGCCGAGATACGCCGCCGAGCGGAGTGGGTTGTGGGACGGGACACCCCCGGCCCGAGGGCGCATGGCCACCGGGACCTGTCGCACGACGAGACCCGCACGTGCGGCGATCACCAGCGTCTCGATGGTGTCACCCAGGTATTCGGCAGGATGATGGCGAGCGAATACGGCGATGGCGCGGGGTCCCGAGGCACGGTACCCCGATGTCGTGTCGGTCAGGTGTGTGTGCGTCGTCCGGCTGAGGATCGATGCGAGCATGGTCATCGCCCAGTGTCGCGGCCCGCGTGCCTGGTAGTCGCCCGTCCCGGCAAATCGAGCCCCGATGACGAGGTCGGCGCCCTCATCCAGGGCGTCGAGGAGCGTGGGCAACGACCGCGGATCATGTTGACCGTCCGCGTCGATTTGCACGACAGTCGAATAGCCGTTCTCGAGCGCGTAGCGGAACCCCGCACGTCGCGCACCGCCGACTCCGAGGTTGAAAGGGAGCCGAAGCACCGTTGCTCCCGCCGATTCGGCTCGATGTGCCGTCGCGTCGGTCGAACAGTCATCGACCACGACACACGCAACGGTCGGCAGCGCCTCGTGGAGCTCGCGGACGACGTCGCCTACCGTGGCCTCCTCGTTGTATGCCGGCACGACAACAAGGGTGGAGTCGAGCGAGGGCACGGCACCGATGGTAGCAATGAACCGGCTGTCAGCTCGTCCGGTCCAAGATCATGGCGGGAGCAGCAGCAAAGGGGTGCACGCGATCGGAGCGACTGATCGCGAGCAGCATGCCGCTTACCGCGAGCGCAAACGCGATACTGCCGATCACCCAGACCCAGTTCGGACCGAAGGGAAGGTTCCACCACCATTCGGCTTTCGCATCCAGGTCGGGGCTGTAGACGTCGATCCCCGTGACATAGCGCCGGATGTTGACTTGGAGGGCGACCATCTGCGCCACGCTGAGGAGCACGGCGACGACGACGTATTGGAGTCTCGTGAGACTCGTGCCGCGACGGACGGCACCCCAGACGACGATGCCGGTCAGGATGATGATCAAGGGCAGGACGTAGCGAGGCTGAACCCCCGCGCCGACGGGCACCCGATCTTTCACGAGCACGTACAGGGGGATGGCGATCACCGCGGCAAATGCGACGGCAGCAGCGATCGCCTTGCGAGGAGGCATTCGTCGCAGCCCCGCGAAGAGCACCGCTGAGAAGGCGAAGATCGTCGGCACCCACACCAGGGCGGGCATGGCGGTATCGAGCCAGCCGAGCCCCCATGTTCCGAGCACGCCGACCCACAGGGAGGGGAGTTGCAGCAAGGTCGCGAGGGTGAACGCGATCGCACTCGTGCTGTCGGCACTCGGGTGCGCGTCAGGAGCGACCACTCCCGATTGACCGGATGTCAGGAAGAACACCGCCCCGAGAGCGATCAGCGCGACCGGCAGGATCGCCCGCAGCAACCACCTTCTGGATCGCTCGAAGGTCATGATCCCGGCGATGACGACAGCCAAAGCAGCGAACAGGGCGGCGTCACTGCGAGCACCGGCGCCCATCACCGTCAGCACCACCGAGAGAACTCCGAACACGACTTGACGCGACCTGCGCTCGGCGGTCGCAAATCCGATCAAGGCGAGCCAGAGCCCGGTCGCCGACAGGATCGCCCAGCTGCTGGGATTGACGCTGGCTACGAGAAACAGACCGAGCGGGACCATCGCGATGAGCACGGGCCACAGGAGAGACGGTCTCAATGCGCGGGGCAGCAGAAGGAAGAGGGCCACGATCATCGCCACGAAGAGCACGGCATTGGCGAGCCTCATCCTGATGATCGAGCTATCGACATCCGGGCCGGCGAACACACTCATCGCCGCGTAGTAGATCGGGGGGTAACTGCCATCGAAGTTGCCACGGCTGGTGTTGACCAGGACGTGTGACGAGGGAAGGGGGCACGACGCACTTTGCTTGGGGTGGAAGGCGAAGCAACTGGATGTGTCCAGGAGAACGGCCGGAATGCGACGCTCGTTCGGCGCGTCGCCTGCCTCGCAGAGACCGTGGCGCAAACCTTGACCGCACCAAATGCTCGCCATGTGATAGTCGTCGTCGGGGCTGGCCCCAACAGGAGAAGCCAGGGCCCATGCTGACAGCGAGAGCAGCAAGCTCGCCGGGATGAGAGCAGACAGGACGACACGTGAAAGAGCGCGGCTGCGACGTCGGCGCTCGGTCGCAATGATGTCGGACACAAGGCGACAATCTATCTCAAGGGCCCGCGGCGGTCGGCTCCTGTGCGACCGTGGGATGATTCAGTACGGGACATCTGGCGTGCCCGCACATCGAGGAGGCAACCCTGCAGGACCGTGCCATTCAACTCTCGATCGTCATCGCCAGCTACAACTCGGCGCCGTGGTTGCCGACGACGCTCCGAGCCATCGGCGACGCACTGGAAGGTACGGGGTGGGAGTCGGAGGTAATCGTCATCGATGACGGATCGACAGACGAGACGGCCGAGGCCCTCAAAGGGGAGTGGCCATTCCCTCTGCGAGTGCACCGACAAGCGAACGCCGGGCGGTTTCTTGCGAGGTGGGAGGGTATCTCGTTGTCGTCAGGTTCGGCCGTGTTGTTGATCGACTCACGCGTCGTGATCGACCCGGCAGCGCTGCGCTATCTCGCGAGTGCGACCCGGCACGCCACCGAACCCGTCGCGTTCAATGGATTCGTCCTCACCGACGACAGGGTCCCGCTGGTCGGGCGGTTCTGGGACGTCCCGGTGTGGCTGTTCTGGGGCGGCTACTTGTCGTCACCGAGTGAGACGCGCATCACGGCGCAGACGTTCGACCGTTTGCCCAAAGGCCTCGGCATGTTCTACGCGCCTCGTGAATGGCTGGTCGATGCGATGAAGACGGCCTGGCCCGCCACCGATCCGCGACTGGTCTCCGACGACACCAAGGTGATCCGGCGCATTGCAGAGGCAGACGATCTGCGGATCACCCCTCAGTTCGCAGGGTCCTACCGGCCGCGCGTCTCGGTAGGCGCCTTTCTCGCGCACGCCCGCATGCGGGGGACCCTCTTCGTCGACAGCTATGCCGGCACGAGCACCCTTCGCGGTCTTGTGATGATCGGCCTCGTGGCCGCGCCGGTTGTGTTCCTCATCGCAGTGACTGTCGCTATCCTGTTTGCTCCGTGGGTGGCGGTGGCCTTCGTCGCTGTGGCGGTCATCGCCCTCATCACCCCCGCCGTCGTGGCCGTAGCCCGTCATTGTCGGATTCGCAGTATTCGGGCCTACCTCGCCTATGTCGTCCCGTTTGCCGTCGTGTTCTGGATCGGCCTCGCGCGCGGTGTCATCGTGCATCGCCGAGCCTTTCTGCGCCAGAAGACCAACGAAGGAATCACCGCATGATCGTCTTCATCTATGGCACGACGGCGGAGGCGATCAAGGTCGCACCGGTGGCCCGTCGACTGATCGCGCGCGGCATCCCCTTCGAACAGTGGCTCACGATGCAGCACACCGACTCACTGCGCGAGATCCTCCCGACACTCGGCCTTCCGGGGCCCGACCGCATCATTGCGAACGGCAAGAAAGGCCAGCCTTTGAAGGGGGTGCGCGATGTGCCCCCGTGGCTCGCGGAGGTGGCGCACTGGACGCGGCGCAACGCCCGGCGGCTGCGACGGGAACTGCCAAGGAACACCGTGATCGTCCTGCACGGCGACACGATTACGACCGTGCTCGGTGTTTTGATCGCTCGTCGGCTCAGACTGGCCAGTGCCCACATCGAAGCGGGCCTGCGCTCGGGTAACTGGCGTCACCCCTTCCCGGAAGAACTCGACAGGCGCATCGTCGGCAAGCTGGCGACGATCCACTATCCGCCGTCAGACGAGGCTGCTCGCTATCTGTCGAGCAGGAAGAACGTGGTGCCCACGCCGGGGAACACCGTGATCGACGCCGTGATCGATCAGGGCGACGACGCCACGACCGGCCAGGCGCCGTTCGGCGTCGTCTTGCTCCACCGCTTCGAGTTCATCTCCAACCCGTCACTCGTCGACGAGACGGTGCGGACTCTGGTCGAGCACAGCCCTGTCCCGTTGCGCCTGATGGTCGACGCGTACTCGGAGGGTGCTCTTGCCGGCGCATTGCGCGATCACGACCGTGGCACCTTCGAAGCCCAGCCCAAGCTGCGGCACCAAGAGTTCATCGGCCTGCTCAAGTCTGCCGAGTTCGTCATCACCGATTCCGGCGGCATCCAAGCTGAGACCGCATTGATCGGCGTGCCGACGCTTATCCACCGACGGGCGACAGAACAGCAGGAGGGCATCGGTCGCAACATCGTTCTCTCCGAATGGAAGCAAGAGCGGCTGGCCCAGTTCCTGGAAAACTATGCCGACTACCGAATGCCTATGCAGGTTCCCGAGTTGTCGCCCTCCGACGTGATCGTCGAGGACCTCATCGCTCGCGGATTTGCCGAACCGTGAACCTGCGGGGCGCGGTGCGCCAGCACGGCGCGGCCTTTGTCCAGATCGGCTTTGTCAGCCTTCTCGGCATCGTGGCGACGGCGGGCTTCCAACTCGTCGCCGTCAACGGTCTCGGGCCGGCCAAGTTCGGCCTGTTGGCGTCATTTCTCGCGCTGATCAACGTCGTCTCTGTCGGGAGCTCGGCGTTGCGTAATTCGGTCGCTGTGATGGCGGCTAACTCCAGCGTCGAGCGCGCGGGCGCGAGACCCAGATGGGACGCCTCGCTCATCGAGGGCGTCGTGCTCGGTGTTGCCTGTGCCTTGGTCATCGTGGTTGCGTCCCCCTGGCTCGAGACCTCACTCGCCACCGACTTCGGGGCGATCATGTTCACGGCAGCGGCCGCCTTGCCCTACTTCTTGTTTGCGCGGGCTCAGGGGTTGCTCCAGGGAGTCGGGCGTTCCCGATCGGTGGTGTGGTGGTCGACCGGAGCGCAACTGGCGCAATTCCTGCTCGCCGCGGTCGTCGTGTTCCTGGGCGGCGGGCCGGTCGGTGTCGTCATCGTCCTCTTGATCGTTGCGGTCGGTGGCACGGTCGGGGCCAGTGTCCAGGCGAGGGGAATCTCGCCCGGACTTTATCGACGAGCGTTCTCTGCCGACAGTTCGGTCGTCTTGGCTCTCACGGTTCTGTTCGCCTGGTTGATCAACGCCGACGTGATCTTGGTCCGCGCGGGCGTCGCTCCTCAGGTCGCAGGCGGCTATGCCGCGGCCGAGGTCGTCGTGAAGACTCTTCTCATCGTGCCGGCGACGCTGTCGTTGTACCTCTTGCCGCGCTTCGTCGGTCGACGTCAAGATATCTCGATGACTCGGCTCGGGGTCAACGTGACGCTCGTCGTCACGTTGGTGAGCGGGGCCGTCATGTTCGTCGGAGTGCTGCTCTTCGGCAACTGGGCCATCGGCATCCTATTCCCCGGTTCCTACGACACGGCGGCGTCGCTGCTCCCGGGTCTCGCCCTGATGTGGATTCCGTGGGCCGCAGCGCAGGGGGTGCTGATTCGCGTCACGGCAAGCGCCTCGCGGTCAGGGGTGGTGGTGTTCGTCCTGGCGATTCCCGCCCAGTGGATTCTGGGGCGCCTCATCCTCCCCGATGTGGGGAGGTTCATCGCGGCGGACGGGATCCTCGGCATCCTGGTGCTCGCGGGGATGCTCGTCATTCACCTGCGAGCGTCTGCCGCCCTGCGACCGACCGTGGCGGGGTCTTCCGAACCTCCGGTCAGTCCCTGATGACGCTGGCGACGACCCGATGGGCACCCAGGATCGTCGCACGTTCGACATCGGCGTCGACGATGCCCTCAAGCAAATCGACGAAGTGGTCGAATTGCTCGGCGAGGGGCTCACGAGAGCTGACGATCTCGGGGATCTCGATAATGGTCTCTTGCCGATATCCGCGCCCCTCGTCGTCGGCAGGTCGATCGGTGACGTTGCGATAGACGGTGACATTTCGTCGCAGCAGATCGACTTCCACGAGTTTGTCGACGTCGTGCACCCACAGAGACCGCACCTTGCGCTGACTGACGCGGCTCGCCGAGATGTGTGCGATCCCCCCGGAGGGAAATTGCAGCAATACCTCGGCGACGTCCTGGGCATGCGGCAGGGACCGAGTGTCGTAGCGACCGGTGAAGCTCGCGACGCTCCCGGGAGCATCGCCGAACACATCGAGCACCAGGTCGACATCGTGCACCAGAAGGTCCCACCCGACTCCGGTCATGATGCGCGGGGCGTACGGGGAATGTCTGGTCGCTGTCACGTGGATCGGTGCCTCATACAGTGCGCGAGCCGTCATCACAGCCGGGTTGAAGCGTTCGACGAATCCGCACATCAGCGGGAGGCCGATCCGCTGCGACTCAGTCACGATCTCGACGGCACAGTCCAGATCGTCGGCGAGCGGCTTCTCGAGGAACAGTGGCACTCCGCTCGCGATCACTCTCATCGCCAGGTCATAGTGGGCTTCCGTTGCAGCGGCGATGATGACGCCGTCGATGGCCGAGAGGTCGTCGGGGATTTCTGGCAGCCAGTCAGCGGAGAACTGAGAGGCCAGCGCGACGCCCACCTCTTTGCGCGGATCGACAACGGCGGTTAGCTGCGCACGACCGGAAAAGGCCACGATGCGAGCATGTCTAGAGCCCATGGCGCCCGCGCCAATCACCAGGATGCGGGGCTGAGCCTTCATGCTCCGGCCTTCTCGACGATCCCTCGCACGCTTTCGGCGATCAGGTCGAGGTCGGTCTCAGACAGTCGGGGATGCACAGGGAGCGAAACCACTTCGCGCGCCACACGCTCGGCAACAGGATAGCTGCCGATGATCACGTCCGGCCGTTCGCGGTAGACGGGGTAGTCGAAAACCAGTCTCGGATAGTAGATGCCGGCGCCCACTCCTCGCTCGGCCAGCTTGGCGACCAGTTCTTCGCGGTCGAGACCGGCGTCGGGCGTCACCCGGATCGTGAACTGGTGCCAGACGTGACGGCGACCTGCGACGGCGCGGGGCACGACGATACCGCGAACGCCATCTAAGGCGTCGGCCAGGCGAGTTGCGTTGTATTGTCGTCGCTCGACTATCGCGTCGTAACGGGACAACTGAGGGATTGCCAGAGCAGCCTGCAAGTCGGTCAAGCGGTAGTTGTGCCCCGCCATCACGTAGTCGTATCGAGACTGCATCCCTTGGTTTCGGAGGAGCCTCAGCCGCTCGGCGAGCGCATCATCGTCAGTGGTGATGATGCCTCCTTCGCCGGTGGTCACGTTCTTCGTCGCATAGAACGAGAACGAGCCCATGCCAAATGTTCCGGCGCTGCGACCACCTTGCGCCGAACCGTGCGACTGTGCGGCGTCTTCGACGATGGCGATTCCGCGTTCGACAGCGATCGCCTCGATGCCAGCCATATCCGCGATCTGGCCGTACAGGTGTACGGGCATGAGGACCCTAGTGCGGTCGTTGATGGCTGCAGCAACGCTCTCGGCGGTCACATTGAAATCGTGTTCGGAGATGTCGGCGAAGGTCGCAACTGCGCCGGCCTCGAGGATCGCATTGAGCGAGGCCACGAAAGTGAATGGGGACGTGAGCACTTCGTCGTGCGGCGCGAGGTCGAGCACCTGCATGGCCGCAACGAGCGACGTGGTGCCGTTGTTCACCGCGATGGCATGCTTTGCGCCGATCAAGTCGGCGAACGCATGTTCGAGCCGCGCCACGACCGGACCCTGAACGATGTTTCCAGACCTGAGGACTTCGAGCACGAGTCGTTCTTCTTCGTCACCGAATTCGACGACAGTGATGGGGATCATTGGTGAGAAGTTCTTTCCGTGGCCGCCTCGAAAACGGGTTCCCAATCAATCCTAGGATGAACGACGTGAACACCATTCATCCGACCGCTGTGATTGGTTCGTCGGTGCGCATGGGTACGGGCAATGTCGTCGGTCCCTACGCGGTGATCGGTGGATTCACGCACCTGGGCAACGACAACTGGTTCGGATCGCATGTCGTGATCGGCGCACCGCCCGAGATCCGAGACTTCACGCATCCGGTCGATTGGATCGATGGTCCGGCAAGGTACGGGGTCAGCATCGGACATGGCAATGTCATCCGTGAAGGGGTGAACATCCACTCCGGATCGCAGCGACACACCATGATCGGTGACGAGACATTTGTGATGAATCAGGCATACATTGCGCACGACGACGTCGTGGGAGACCGGGTCACGCTTGCCGCGCATGTCTCCCTGGCCGGTCACGTTGCGGTTGGGGCTGGTGCGAACATCGGACTCGGCGCGGCAGTTCACCAGCGTTGCTCCGTGGGTGCATATGCCATGGTGGGCATGTCATCGGTCGTTACCCGCAGTATTCCTCCTTTCGCGCTCGCCGTCGGATCGCCCGCTCGAGTACGCCGGGTCAACTCGGTCGGGATGGAGCGCGCGGGATTCGGGGTGACTGAGATCGAATGGGCCACCGCGTGGATCGAAGCGGGTGCGCCCGTCGGTGCTCCGCATAGGGACATTCCCGAGGATCTTGTGGCCATCGTCAAACAATTCGACTCTATGGCTTCCGACTGACTCGGGTCATTACTCGATCGGCGCCGCCTGCGAAGCGAGGCCGGTCGTCAACGGCCGCCTCAGCGCGTTCCGCCAGCTGAGCTCCTGTGATGCCTTAGTGCAGCAGATCACGAACGTCATCCATCCGAAGTCCGACAGGATCGAGCTCTCGGCCAGGGAGACGATGATCAACGCCACGAGAGCCGCGGCCGGCCAGGCGAACACGACGCTGCGTCGGGCGCCGGCCAGCAGCCAGGACCGGCTGAAGGCGAGCCCCACCATTCCCGTGAAGATCACGACGCCAATGAAGCCGAGTTGCAGCCAGATGTCGAGGAAGGCGTTGAGGGCGGACGATACGGGTCTCGGTGAGTGCTCGAAGATCCACGAGAACGGGAAGATCGAGACGCGCCACGGGCCGATCCACCCCCAGCCCTGCAGGCCGTTCTGGCCGGCCAAGCCGATGACCTGACGCCACACGTCGAGCCGGTTGTCGAGCGTGCCCCCTGCGTTGAACAGCGCGATCACCAGGCCCCGCACCACAAAGAGCACGCCCGCCGCCACGATGGCGAGACCGAGGACGACGAATTGCCACACCTGACGCCGGTCGGCGCGCACGCGGCGCAGCAGGTAGATCACCAGCGCCGCGATACCGACGACCACGGTGGCGAAGGCGATCACCGGCGATTGCGTCAGCACAATGCAGATCCCTGCCAGCACCAGCGACAGCACCGAGGTGAGCCGGGGCACGGAGCGCGTGCGGTGCTCGGTGGCGAAGCTGATCGCGCCGATGATCGCCACCAGACCGAGCTGGTCGCGGGACTCTTCGATCCCGGAGATCGGACCGAGCGTGCCCAGGTTGCCGTGCACCGCCAAGAAGGGCAGCGGCATGTCGATCAGGATGCCCGAGAAGATCTCGATGCCGAGCGACAGTCCCAGCACGACGCGCAGCACGTCGCCGAAGGCGCGGACGATCTGGATAGTGTCGCGCGAGATCGCGACGAACAGCCCGATGAGGGTGAACGCGAACAGGTAGATCAGCCCGGCGACGGTCGCCCACTGATACGAGCTCCAGATCAACGACGCCGTCGCCCAGACCAGGAAGGCGAGCAGTGAGATCGGCAGCAGCGCCCGCCAGCGCACCTCCTCCTGCCGGGCGAGGAACGACAGCAGCATGAGAACGATGGCGACGAGCATCGCCGCCAGAAATCCCGCCCAGCCCAGCGTGCGCTGCAGGAAGAACGCGCCGGCTCCCAGAGCGATCCCGACGGTGGCCAGAGCGTGGGCCAGTCGGGCGGATCCGGCCATCGCGACCAGGAGGCCGCGTCGCGACGCGGGGGTGGGCTCTGCCATGGCGTCAGGCATCCGGTTCCGGCTCGCGCTGTGCCGAGCGGATCGCCGAGATCACCAGGAGCGCGAACAGGATCTCGACGAGCAGGCGGCTCTCCGCGATGCTGTGCACGATCAACGCGATCATGACGAGGAACGGGAACAGTTCGACGAGTCTGGCGCGCCGATGCTCGGCCTCGATCGCCATGAACCACGAGCGCACGAGCGTGGTCACCACCAGCAGACCGAAGACGATGAGCCCGATCACGCCGAGCTGGAAGAAGATGTCGATCCACGCGTCATGCGCCTGCAGGTAGGTGACCCCGTTGATCACGGCGAGGTGCTTGAAGGGCTCGACCCATGGCACCCAGTAGCCCACCCAGCCCCATCCGGCGACGGGCCGCTGATTCGCGTAGTCGAGCACCCAGTGCCAGATCTGGGTGCGGTGGGTCAGTTCTGCGCTCTTGCCGAGCACCTTCAGAACCAGACCGTTGGCGAAGACCCCCACCGCGACGATGCCGAGCGCGACGACCGCACCGCCGCCGTAGACGAGACCGCGGCGCATGCCGGACGTCGCGCGCACCAGCCCCAGGAAGGCGCCGACCAGGATCACCGCCGCCAGCGCGATGAGCACCGTCGACGACCGCGTCAGCGCCAGACACGCGACCGCGACGATCGCCCAGAAACCCAACCAGACCCGGGACGCGGTGCGCGACACCCACTGCACCGAGAAGACGATGAGTGCGAGCAGCGCCGTCAGCGCGAGCAGATTCGAGTTGCCCTGGATGCCCTGGATCTGCCCGCCGTGGAACAGCAGGTCGCGCGACCAGTAGAACGCTGCGGGGATCTTGTGCAGCTTCGAGTAATCGACGAAGAACGGCAGCACGGGGTGCCGGATGAACGCCGCAACCACCAGCTCGAACGCCAGCGAGAGCGCGAGGATCCAGCGCAGGGCCACCCCGAGGGCCCGCAGCATCGTCTCCAGATCGAGCACCGTGGCCAGGAAGATGGCGAAGAAGGCGACCGAGAACGTCGCCGCCCATCCGACCACGGTCGCACTCGGGTAGTCGGACCAGAAGATCGACACCACCGTCAGCAGCAAGAATCCGATCAGGGCGAACGGGAGGCGCCGCAGATCGACGCGCGCGTGGATCAGCTCGACAACGGCCAGCGCCAGCAGGATGACGCAGATCGCCCCCCAGCCCCACCAGCTGAACAGGTTGCGCCAGAGGTCGCCCGCGGTCAGGGTGAAGAAGCCGAGGACGGCCAGGTAGCGCTGGTAGACCTCGCGACGCGTCATGGATTCAGGGTACTGGGCCGTCCTTCAGACGAAAGCGGCCTTGCCAGTGATCGCGCGCCCGACGATAAGCGTGTTCATCTCACGCGTGCCCTCGTAGGAGTACAGCGCCTCGGCATCCGCGAAGTGCCGGATCACGTCGTTCTCGAGCACGATGCCGTTGCCGCCCATGCTCTCGCGCGCCCACGCGACGGTCTCGCGCATCCTGCTCGTGGCGAACTCCTTGGCGAGAGCCGAGTGCTCATCCTTCTGGATGCCCTGATCGAGCATCTGCGACACCCGGGTGCACAGGGCGATCGAGGCGGTGATGTTGGCGAGCTGTTTCGCGAGAAGCTCCTGGATCAACTGGAAATGGTCGATCGTCTTGCCGAACTGCTCGCGCTCGCCCGCGTACCGCAGCGACGCCTCGTAGGCGCCGATGGAGTTGCCGATCGACGACCAGGCGACCTCGGCGCGGGTCTGGCGCAGCACGGCCGCGGTCTCGCGGAACGAGTCGGCCCTCTGCAGCCGGTTCGCCTCGGGGACGCGCACCTCGCTCAGCGTGATGTCGGCGTTCTGCACGATGCGCAGCGCCTGCTTGTTCTCGATCTTGGTCGCCGAGTATCCCGGGGTCGCCGTCGGCACGATGAAGCCCTTGACCTGTCCGTCTTCCGTCGACTTGGCCCAGATGATCGCGTGCGTGGCGAGTGTGCCGTTGCCGATCCAGCGCTTCTCGCCGCTGATGATCCAGTGGTCGCCGTCGCGGGTCGCGGTGGTGCGCAGACCGCGCGCACTGTCGGAGCCGCTGAGCGGTTCGGTGAGGGCGAAGCAACCGAGCGCCTCCCCGCTCGCGAACTTCGGAAGCCACTCGGCGCGCTGCTCGTCCGAGCCCGCGACGCTGATCGCGCCCATTACGAGGCCATGCTGCATCCCCACCAGGGTGGCGATGCTCGAGTCGATGCGCGCGAGCTCGATCGCGACCCAGCCGCGGAACACCGCGGAGCTCTCGAAAGTGCGTGTCTCGGGATACGGCAGTCCGAAGATGCCCAGGTCGGCCAAGCCCTTCACGACGAACATCGGGAACTCGGCGCGCGCCCAATGGTCGTTGACGATCGGCTTCACCTCGGTCTCGAGGTAGCGCCGGAGTCGCATGATGACCGACTTCTCCTGCCCGGTGAGTTCGGCCTCCAGGCCGTAGAAGTCGCTGACCAGCGGGACGAAGTCGGATGTCATGCACAGCAGGCTATGGGGACGCCGCGACGGTATCCGAGCCACTTGGTACTTTGATGCAAGCAACCAGGGAGTCCAGTTCGGATGTTCGTCGAAATCACCAATACGCCCCGCGACTACGCGTGGGGCTCGACGACGGCGATCCCCGAACTGCTCGGCACCGCGCCGACGGGGCGCCCGCAGGCGGAGCTGTGGCTCGGCGCGGAACCCGGGTCCCCCTCGCGGGTGGTCGGGTCCGACGGGTCGACGACGGGGGGCACCCTGGCCAACGTCGCGCGCGGGCGGCTGCCGTTCCTGTTGAAGGTGCTGGCTGCCGCATC
>Ga0105240_10000541_pt1 | contig 69900 bp, 60 predicted proteins | sample KBSC54metaG_FD_80426 | JGI IMG/M metagenome (GOLD analysis project Ga0105240, IMG submission 80426) | Corn rhizosphere microbial communities from Kellogg Biological Station, Michigan, USA - KBS C5-4 metaG | ecosystem: Host-associated > Plants > Roots > Rhizosphere > Soil | place: Michigan, USA...
CGACGGCCTTCAGCTCGACGACAAGACGATCGGAAACCAGCAGGTCGAGGCAACTTTCACCGACTCGGTGCCCCTCGAATCCGATGGACCTCGCTGGCAGCGGCAAGCAACTCGGAGACACGCCTCATCGAGCTCCTTGGCCGGCTCCTCCAGCGTCTTGGCGTGCCTCGCCTCCTGGCGTTTCACACACCGGGTTTCGGCTGCCCTCCCGCGACGTTGCCGGCCTAAGTGACCGGCATTGCCGCTAGCAGTTCGACGGAAGCGAGGCGCGGCGCCTGGCTACTTTCGCCGGCGGCGGGCCCGCGCCACCAGCAGCGCCAGCAAGGACGCGCCCCCGGCGATGAACGGCGTGCCGCCCGTGCCGGGAATCGCGCTGCAGCCGCCGCTGGACCCGGAGGCGCCCGAGCCCGACGAACCGCCGCTGCCCGCCACCGTCGTGCCGCCCGAGCCGGACGAACTGCCGCCGGAGCCGGACGAGCTGCCGCCCGAGCCGGTCTTGCCGCCCGATGCGGTGCTGCCGCCCGACGACGAGGAGGTCCCGCCCGTCGCCGTCGCGCCACCGGAAGCGGTCGCGCTCGCACCGCCGGACGAGGTCGCGCCGCCCGAGCCGGAAACGCCCCCCGAGGCGACGGCGCCGCCCGTCCCCGCCACGCCGCCCGACCCCTTCGCGCCGCCCGCGGCGGCGCCGCCCATCGCGCTGCCGCCATTTCCGCCGCCACTGGACATCCCGCCGTCGCGCGCGTCGGGCGTGCCCGCGTCGCCGTTGCCGCCGCCGTCGGTCGTGATGTCGGCGCAGTGGTGGTAGTAGCAGTCGTTCGCCGGGTGATCCGTCATCACCATGATGACCTGGATGGTGCACGGGGCGGCCGTCGTGCAGCTGGCGTTCTGGGGAATGGTCGCCGTCAGGACCTTCGTCCCCGTCTGCATCGTCTTCGCCATCGAGCCCGCCGGCAGGCCGTCGGCGATGACCGGCTGGGTCTTCGACCAGACCGGGTTCGTCATGATGGCCGGCGTGCAGTTCGTCCCCGACATCGCCATCGGATCGGGGATCGTCGTCAGCGATTGCGACGCGCTGGCGCCCTCCATCAGGGCGATGCGGTACCAGCCAGGATGCGGGACGGTGGCAGTCACCGTGATCTTCACCGTCTCGCCCGCCATCAGGCCGGTCACGATGTGGGTGGGCGTGCCCATGGGGTCGCCGAGGCTCGAGTTCGCCATCGCCGCGCACGGTCCGGTCTTCTGCGGACCGCCGTTAGAGTCCTGCGACATCCAGCTGACCGGCTTGAAATCATCCAGCTGATCGAGCGTGAAGTGGGCGCGGGCGGTCGCGGGGGCGAGCACGGCCACGGTGGCGATGACGGAGAGTCCGACGAACCTGCGCATTGCTTCCTCCAGAAGTGTTGGCCGAGATGCTGGCCGACGCCCGCGCCCTGCGGGACAGGAGCCCCGCGGCTTCAGTACGGCCTTGATACCGCAAGAACGGGCGTTCCGCTCGAACGGTGAATTCCGCCTCGCGTCAGATGGGCCGGTCGCCGCGACATGCGGGGCTGGTCCTCCCCGGACGCCGCTGCTGCGGCCCGCGTCGTTTCTCCAGGCTGTCGCATGGGCGATCACCCACTGTGCATCCAGCGCCGTTCGCGGTTGACGAAGCCGGTGATCAGGAGGCTGCGGCCGGCGCCGTGTTCGCCGTGGCGGGGTCCCCCACGACCGGTCGCTCCGGGCGGCCGTCGGGATCCAGGCTGGCCAGCGAGGCGCGCAGCTGGCCCTCCCGGAACACCCACAGCGTGCTCGGCTGCCCGGCGGTCCACGTCTCGTCGCAGGTCAGCGGCTCGGTCGCCACCACCGCGATGCGGTCCTGCGCCTTGGTCAGCGCGCTGAAGTCGATCTGCACCTCGGCGTCGCGCAGCGTGGCCCGCCCGAACGGCGCCTGGCGAATGATGTAGCTCAGCTTGGTGGCGCAGCGGGCGAACAGGTGCTGCCCGTCGGCCAGCAGGAAGTTGCAGGTGCCCTCGGCGCCCAGCCGGCCGCCCAGCGCGGCGACGCAGGCCCACAGCTCCTCGGGCCGGTCGGCGGGGTAGCCGCCGGGGAACGCCGCGCTCAGCTCGCCCAGCATCCAGCAGAAGGCGTGCTCGCTGTCGGTGTCGCCCACGGGCGTGAACGCGCCCAGCGGCCGGGCCCGCACCTCCGGCAGCGTGCCGTTGTGGGCGAAGATCCAGTCGCGCCCCCACAGCACGCGCTTGAACGGGTGCGTGTTCTCGATGCCTGCCGCGCCCACCGTTCGCTTGCGCACGTGCGCCACCGCCAGCAGCGTCGGGATGGGGTTGTCGCGCACGTGGCGCGCCAGCGAGCTGTCACAGGCGGGCGCCGGCTCGAGCAGCAGCCGGGCGAAGCGGCCGTGATACAGCGCCAGTCCCCACCCGTCCGAGTGGGGCGCCGTCCGCCCGCCGCGCATCGACAGCGCGGTGAACGAGAAGACGATATCCGTCGGGACATTGCATTCCATTCCCAGCAGCTCGCACATTCGGCAGAGTGAAGTCTACGCGGGCCGCGTGCCGGCGGCGATTTTGACGGTCACCAGGGGCGCGCCTTGACACCCCCCGCGGCCCCCGTCACGCTGATGGGGTGACGGGCCACCGGCGGTACACGCTGTTGCAGAAGGTCGCGGCGCTGGCGCCGATCGCCCTGCTGCTGGTGTTCCTGCCGGGCGAGGCCTACCTGCGCTGCCGGATCGACGGCAGCGTGCGGGCCACCTGCTGCTGCGACCAGGCGATGGCGCCCGCCAATCCGGGACCGATCGCTCGCGCGCAGGACTGCTGCGACCGCGAGTCGACCGTCGCGGTCCGGCCGGCCGTCGAGGCGCCGGGCTCCGCCGCCGTCGAACATCTCTCGGCCGGCCCGGCCCTGGCGTCGCTGGTGCTGCCCGCGCCGCCCGCCCCGGCGCCGCGGTGGGAGCGCGTCCAGCCTGACCACGGCCCGCCCCGGGGCGGCCCGCCCGTCCTCCTGCTGAAGCAAGCCTTCCTGATCTGAGCGCGCCCGCCGGTCGGTGAGCGCCGCGTGGCCAGAGGCCCCGCCGCGCCGCCGTTCGTCCAGCGCGTGCTGTCGCGGCCGGTCCTTCGCCCCCGTCAGCGCGCCCGCCTCCGCTCGAGGTGCCCTGCGCTTCGCGGAGCCTGTCCTCGGTGTGTCGATCCGATCCAGGAGTCATGCCCCATGAGAGTCCTCCTTTCCCTCGCTTGCGTTTCCTTCATCACGACCACCGCGCTGGGCGCCGACGCCGGTCCGCCAGCCACGCCCGGCCTGTCCGCCGCCGACGACGCCGAGCTGGCCGGCACGGCGCGCCTGGACACCATCGTGCGACTCGCGATGGCGCGGAACCCGGACCTCGCCGAGTCCGGCGCCCGGGCGCGCGCGGCGCAGGCGCACGGCCAGGCCGAGGCGCGGCTGCCCGACCTGCAGCTGAAGTACGAGCAATGGGGCGTGCCGCTGGCCCGTCCGGCGGCACTGGACCAGGCGAACACCCTGATGCTGGGCGTCCGTCAGACCTTCCCCGCCTGGGGGGCGCGGGACGCCCGGCGGCGGGCCGCGGACGAACAAGCGGGCGGCGCGGCCGATGCGGCCCGCATCCAGCGGCAGGACGTCGTGGCGCAGGTGCAGCGGACCTACGCGGCGTACTACCGCGCCGACCAGGAGCTGCGGCTGCACCTGGAGCACGCGGGGCTGACGTCGCGCATCCTGGAGCTGGCCCGGCTGAACCAGCGGACCGGACACGGCAGCCTGCGGGACGTGCTGCGCCTCGAGCTGGAGCTGACCCGCGTGCACGCCGACGTGGCGATGCTCGAGCGGGAGCAGCGGTCGAGCCGGGCGCTGCTGAACGCGCTGATGGCTCGCGCGCCGGAAGCGCCGCTGGGCCCGCCCGAGGATCTGACGGTCAGCGCCGGCGGGGACGTCGCCGCACTGGAACGGGCCCTCGACGGCCGGCGGCCCGAGATCGATCGGGCGGCGCGCGCCGTGCGGCGCAGCCAGGCGCTGCTGGAGGGGGTGCGCCGCGAGGCCAGGTTCCCCGAGCTGATGTTGGGCGTCGACTACTGGTACATGCCGGCGTTCCCCGACTTCCACCAGGCGTACGGCGCCATGGTCGCCATCAACCTGCCCTGGCTGTCCGGCGGCCGCCGCGACGAGGAGCGCGAGGCGGAGGAGTCGCTGAGCGCCGACCGGCACGCGCTGGAGTCGGCGCGGAACACCGTGCGCTACCAGCTTCGTGACGCCGCGGCCCGCGTCGATTCGGCCCGGCGATCGTTCACCATCGTCGACCAGGACCTGCTGGCGCAGGCGCGGCGCAACCTGGAGGCGGCGCAGGCCGAGTACGCCGCCGGCGGCGGCGACGCGGCCGGCATCATCGAGGCGCTGCGCGACCACCTGCAGGTGCGCATCGAGCGCGTGCGTGCGCTGGCGGAGCTGGCCACCAGCCAGACCGACCTGGCGCGCGCGGCCGGCACGCTGGCCAGCGAGGGAGGGGCGCGATGACCGCGGAGACGCCGAACGTCGCGGCGCCACCGCCCGAGGGGCCGCCCCCGGGCGTGCGCGCGATGGCGATCGTGCGCTGGGGGCTGGTGCTGGTGACGGCGCTGGTGGCCGCGGGAACCATCTGGCACTTCGCCGCGGCCCGCGGCGGCGAGACGTCCGGCGTGACGATCGGGCAGCGCTACTACTGCCCGATGCACCCGTCCGTGGTGCAGGACCACCCGGGGCAGTGCCCCATCTGCAGCATGACGCTGGTGCCGATGCCCGGCGCCTCGTCCGAGGGGCCGGCGCCCTCGTCGCCCGGCGCCGCGCCGGGCGGTCTGGCGCCCATCCAGCTGACGCCCGAGCGCATCCAGCTGATCGGCATGAAGACGGCGGTCGTCAAGCGGGAGGCGCTGGGCGGTGAGCTGCGCGCCGTCGGCCTCGTCGAGGCGAACGAGCGGGGTCTGGCCGAGGTCAACGTGCGCTTCAGCGGGTGGGTGCAGAAGCTGCTGGTGTCCGCCACCGGCGAGCGCGTGCGCCGCGGGCAGGTGCTGGCGACCGTCTTCAGCCCCGACGTCCTGCGCGCCGAGCAAGAGCTGCTGGTCGCGCACGGCTGGAAGGCCGGCGCGGGCGGCGGGCCGGCCCATGACCACGACGACGGCCACGACGTCGGTGCCTCGGGGCTGGAAGCGGACGCGCGCCGGCGCCTGCAGCTGCTGGGCGTCGCCGAGCAGGAGATCGATCAGGTGATGGCGTCCGGCAAACCGACCGACGCGATCGCCATTCGCTCGCCGGCCGACGGCTACGTCGTCGCGAAGGCGGCGCTGGCGGGCGTGGCCGTGCAGCCCGGAACCGTGCTGTTCCAGGTCGCCGATCTTTCCACGGTCTGGGTGACCGCGGACGTCTACGAGCAGGATCTGTCGCGGATCCATGTCGGACAGCAGGCGCGCTTCGAGCTGAGCGCCTACCCCGGCGAGACGATCGCGGGCAAGGTCCAGTTCGTCTACCCCACGCTCGAGCCGGGCAGCCGCGCGCTGAAGGTCCGGATCGAGCTGCGAAATCGCTTCGATCGCGACGGGCCGCGCCTGAGGCCCGGCATGTCGGGCGCCGTTCGGTTCGCTCTTCCGGCCACCACCGGGCTGCTGGTGCCGGCGGGGGCGATCGTCGACACCGGCGACGCGCGCTACCTGTTCGTGGCCACGCCCGGGGGACGCTTCGAGCCGCGCGCGGTCACGCTGGGCGCGCGCCTGGGCGATCGCGTGCAGGTCCAGACCGGCCTGACCGAGGGCGAGACGGTGGTGACGACAGGAAACTTCCTGATCGACTCGGAGAGCCGCCTGCGCGCGGCGCTGCAGGGTCAGACGGGACGCTGAGGGACGCCATGGTGGAGAAGCTGATCGAGTGGAGCGCGCGCAACCGGCTGCTGGTCGTGCTGGGCGTCGCGTTCGCCCTGGCCGCGTCGCTGGTGTCCATCAAGAAGGTGAAGCTGGACGCCATCCCCGACCTGTCGGATCCGCAGGTCATCGTGTTCTCGGAGTGGATGGGGCGCAGCCCCACGCTGGTCGAGGACCAGGTCACGTACCCCATCGTCTCGAAGCTGATCGGCACGCCGCACGTGGCGGACGTGCGCGGCTTCTCGATGTTCGGCATGTCGTTCGTGTACGTCGTGTTCGAAGAGGGCACCGACGTCTACTGGGCGCGCAGCCGCGTGCTCGAGTACCTGAACGGCCTGCGCGGCAACCTGCCCGAGGGGGTCAGCCCCACGCTGGGCCCCGACGCGACGGGGATCGGCTGGACGTTCCAGTACACGCTGACCGATCGCTCGGGCCAGCACGGGCTGGACGAGCTGCGCACGTTCCAGGACTTCACGCTGCGCTACGCGCTGGGCAGCGTGCCGGGCGTGGCCGAGGTGGCCAGCGTGGGCGGCTACCAGAAGCAGTACCAGGTGACCGTCGACCCGGACCGCCTGCGCGCCTACGGCGTCACGCTGTCCGAGGTGACGGACGCCATCCGGCAGTCCAACAACGACGTGGGCGGCCGGATCATCGAGTTCTCGGGGCGCGAGTACTACGTGCGCGGCCGCGGCTACATCCACGATCTGGGCGCCATCGAGAAGATCGCCCTGCGCGCGCACGGTCCGGGCGGCACGCCGCTGCTGGTGAAGGACGTGGCCACGGTGCGCTTCGGCCCCGACATCCGCCGCGGCCTGCTGGAATGGAACGGCGAAGGTGAGGCGGTGGGCGCCATCGTCGTCACCCGCTACGGCGAGAACGCCCTGGACGTGATCCAGCGGGTGAAGAGGAAGCTCGACGAGCTGCGACCCAGCTTCCCGCCTGGCGTGGAGCTGACCATCGCCTACGACCGCTCGGGGTTGATCGAACGCTCGATCGACACGCTCCGCCACGCGCTGACGGAGGAAGCGATCGTGGTCAGCCTGGTGATCCTGCTGTTCCTGCTGCACTTCCGCAGCGCCCTGCTGCCCATCCTGTCGCTGCCCATCAGCGTGGCGCTGGCGTTCATCCCCATGGTGCTGCTGGACATCCCGTCCACCATCATGAGCCTGGGCGGCCTGGCCATCGCCATCGGCGCCACCGTCGACGCGCAGATCGTGATGATCGAGGCGGGGCACAAGAAGCTGGAGCAGGCCGGCCCGGGCGCCGACCGGCGCCGCGTGCTGCTGGAGGCGGCGAAGGAGGTCACGCCGGCCATCTTCTTCTCGCTGCTGATCATCGCGGTGGCGTTCCTGCCGGTGTTCACGCTGACGGGTCAGGCGGGGCGGCTGTTCAAGCCGCTCGCCTACACGAAGACGTTCGTGATGGTCATCTCGGCGCTGCTGTCGATCACGCTGGCGCCCGCCGTGCAGGACCTGTTCATTCGCGGGAAGATCCGGCCCGAGAAGCAGCACCCGGTGTCGCGCCTGCTGATCCGCCTGTACGAGCCGTTCGTGTACGTGGCGCTGCGGCGGCCCAAGTCCACCGTCGCCATCGGCCTGTTCGCGCTGGCGTCGGCGGTGCCCGTGGCCCTGCACCTGGGCAGCGAGTTCATGCCGCCGCTGAACGAGGGCGACCTGCTGTACATGCCCATCACGTTCCCCAACATCTCGATCGAGGAGGCGAAGCGGCAGCTGCAGTACCAGGACCGCATCCTGCGCAGCTTCCCCGAGGTCGAGACGGTGTTCGGCAAGGTCGGCCGCGCCGACAGCGCCACCGATCCGGCGCCCATCACCATGGTCGAGACGACGGTGCAGCTGCGCCCGGCGAAGACGTGGCGCAAGAAGCACCATCAGCGCTGGTATTCGGGCTGGGCGCCCGGCTGGCTGAGGGGCGCGCTTCATCCCCTGTGGCCCGAGGAGCAGCCGCTGTCCTGGGACGAGCTGACGGCCGAGATGCAGGCGCGTATGCAGTTCCCGGGCTGGACCAACGCCTGGACCATGCCCATCAAGACGCGCGTCGACATGTTGACCACGGGCGTGCGCACGCCCATCGGCATCAAGATCTTCGGCACCGACCTGGCCGAGATCGAGAAGGCGGGCGTCGCGCTCGAGCGGCTGATGGCGCCGCTCGACGGGACGCGCAGCGTGCTGTACGAGCGCAACCTGGGCGGCCTGTACCTGGACATCGTTCCGCGGCCCGACGATCTGGCGCGGTACGGCCTGCACAACGGCGACGTCGAACGCATCATCGAGGGCGCCATCGGGGGCGCGCCCATCGCCACCACGATCGAGGGGCGAAACCGCTTCTCGATCAGCGTGCGCTATCCGCAGGACGTGCGCAGCGATCTGCAGTCGCTGGAGCGCCTGCTGGTGCCGGCCGGCGAGGGCGCCTTCGTGCCCCTGGGGCAGCTGGCCGACGTCAAGGTGGTGGGAGGCCCGCCCATGGTGCGCGACGAGGCGGGCCTGCTGGTCGGCTACGTGTACGTCGACATCGATCAGGGCCGGCGCGACATCGGTGGCTACGTGAACGAGGCCAAGCAGGTGGTCGCCCGGGCGCTGGCGCGCGGCGACCTGAAGGTTCCGCCCGGCTACTTCCTGAAGTGGACCGGCCAGTACGAACAGCTCGCCGAGATGGAGGCGCGCATGAAGATCGTCATCCCGGTGACGCTGGCCATCGTCGTGCTGCTGCTGTTCCTGCAGTTTCGCAGCTTCGCCCAGGCCCTGATCATCCTGCTGTCGATCCCGTTCGCGCTGATCGGCAGCGTCTGGCTGCTGTGGCTGCTGGACTACCGGCTGTCCACGGCCGTGTGGGTGGGGCTCATCGCGCTGGTGGGCCTGGCGGCGCAGACCGGCATCGTGATGATCGTGTACATCGATCACGCGTTCCTGCAGCGCAAGCGGGCGGGGCTGATCCGGAACCTGGACGACATCGTGGCGGCCCACATGGAGGGCACCGTCCAGCGCGTTCGCCCCAAGCTGATGACGGTGTCGACCATGCTGATCGGCCTGGTGCCGCTGCTGTGGGCCACCAGCTCGGGCGCGGACGTCATGAAGCGGATCGCGGCGCCCATGGTGGGCGGGCTGCTGACCTCGGCGTTCCTGACGCTGGAGATCATCCCGGTCGTCGTCACCTACTGGCGGCTGGAGCAGCTGCTGTGGGAGCGGCTGGCGGGGCGCCCGTTGCGCCGGTTGCAGGTGGCGGCCGGGGTGGCGGGGGTGGGGGCGGCGCTGGCGGTCGCGCTGCCGGCGGCCAGCCTGTACCTGACCCTGCCGGGGCGCGGGCTGCTGCTGGGCGAGGGCCTGGCCGGGGTGGCCTTCCTGGCGGGGGTGGGCGCCTACGTCCTTCACCGGCCCGCCGCCCGCCGGCTGGCCTGGCCCGTCGCTGCCAGGCCGGTCGCCTAGGCGCAATGCCGTTCACTTAAGCGCCAGGACGCCAGGACGCCAGGTCAGGCGTCAGAATGATTCGGCGAACACCGCCACACCGGGTTTCGGCTGCCCTCCCGCGACGTTGCCGGCCTAAGTGAACGGCATTGCGCCTAGGCAGTTGACGCCGGCGCGGGCGTGATAAAGAGAGCACGCTATGACCCAACAGACGGAGCGGCACGAGTTCCAGGCCGAGGTGAAGCAGCTCTTGGACCTGATGGTCCATTCGCTTTACTCGAACAAGGAGATCTTTCTGCGCGAGCTGATCTCGAACGCGTCTGACGCGCTCGACAAGCTGCGCTTCGAACGGCTGACGAACGCCGAGCTGGGGGGGACGGCCGACCTGTTCATCCGCCTGGAGCCCGACAAGCAGGCCCGGACGCTGTCGATCATCGACAACGGCATCGGGATGACGCGCGACGAGGTCATCCGCAACATCGGCACCATCGCCAAGTCGGGGACGAAGGAGTTCCTGACCGCGGTCAAGAAGGCCAAGGGCGAGGCGAAGGACGACAAGCTGCCCCCCGAGCTGATCGGCCAGTTCGGCGTCGGCTTCTACTCGGCGTTCATGGTGGCCGACCGGGTCACGCTGGTGACGCGCAAGGCGGGCGAGGCGACCGCCACGTCCTGGGAGTCGACGGGCGACGGCACCTACACGCTGGGCGAGGGCGAGCGCGAGCACGCCGGCACCACCGTCACGCTGCACCTGAAGCCGGTGGACGAGGAGCACGGCCTGCGCGACTTCACCAGCGAGTACGTGCTGCGCGACATCGTGAAGCACTACTCCGACTTCGTCGCCTACCCGATCAAGATGAAGGAGTGGAAGAAGGCTGACAAGGGCTCTTCCGAGGCGCAGGTGTTCGAGGACGCCACGCTGAACTCGATGAAGGCGATCTGGGACCGCCCCAAGGGCGAGGTCACGGAGGCGGAGTACAACGACTTCTACCGCCACCTCTCGCACGACTGGAACCCGCCGCTGCGCACGATCCCCGTCAAGATGGAGGGGACGTTCGAGGCGTACGCGCTGCTGTACATCCCGGCCAAGGCGCCGCTGGATCTGTACAGCCCCGAGATGAAGCGCGGGCTGCAGCTGTACGTGAAGCGCGTGTTCGTGATGGACGAGTGCCGCGATCTGATGCCGCCGTACCTGCGCTTCGTGAAGGGCGTGGTCGACGCGCACGATCTGTCGCTGAACGTCTCGCGCGAGATCCTGCAGAAGGACCGGCAGATCCAGGTCATCCGCAAGCAGCTGGTGAAGAAGGTGCTGTCGACGCTGGACGAGATGAAGCGCGAGAAGCGCGACGAGTACGCGGCGCTGTGGGACGAGGTGGGGCCGGTCGTGAAGGAGGGCTTCCTGGGCCCCGACGCCGCCGACAACGACAAGCTGCTGGAGCTGGTGCTGGCGGCCTCCACCGCCGACACGGCGAAGACCACGTCGCTGGCCGAGTACGTCGGCCGCATGAAGGAGGGGCAAGAGGCCATCTACTTCCTGAGCGGCGCCTCGAAGGAGGCGCTGGCGAAGTCGCCGCTGCTGGAGGCGTTCCAGGCCAAGGGCTACGAGGTGCTGCTGTTCTCGGACGCGGTGGACGAGCTGTGGCTGGAGCGGGCGCCCCGGTACAAGCACGACGGCAAGGACCTGCCGATGCAGTCGATCGGCCGCGGCGAGATCAAGCTGGGCAGCGAGGAGGAGCGCAAGAAGGAGACGGAGGCGCTGGAGGAGAAGCAGCGGGAGTACAACGACCTGCTGACCTGCTTCCGCGTGCTGCTGGACAAGGAGCTGAAAGAGGTGCGCCTGTCGAACCGCCTGACCTCGTCGCCCGTCGTGCTGGTCACCGACGAGGACGACATGACCCCGCGCATGCAGCGCCTGATGGAGCAGTTCGGGCAGAAGTCCGAGAAGGTGAAGCGCATCCTGGAGGTGAACGCCGATCACCCGGTGATCAAGAAGCTGCACGGCGTGTTCGCCGCCAACAACAAGGATCCGCGCCTCGAGCTCTACGCGCAGCTGCTGCTGGGCCAGGCCCACCTCGCCGAGACCGGCCAGCTCCCCGACCCGGCGGCGTTCAGTAGGGTGCTCGCCGACGTGATGACGCAATCGCTGTAAGACATTGCGGCGGCGCCAAAGGAGCGGGCCCTCCGCCTGACCCGCTCGCGCAACCTGTGGGCTCAGGCGGTGGCTCCGCCGGTCTGCCGGGGGCGCATCGCACGGATTGACCATCGCCTGCTGGCGGGTTTACGACGGCAGGCTATCGTTCCGCTCGACCTTGCCCCGACCTGGCCAATCGACATGACCTTCCTGAAGTCCTTGCTGCAGCTCAACCCGTGGGTCTACCTGGTGGTGGCGGGATTCTGCGAGATGGGCTTTACCGCCTTCATGAAGCTGTCGAACGGCTTCAAGCACTGGGGCTACAACATCGCGTTCGCCGTCTGCGCGCTGGCCAGCTTCGGGTTGCTGAACCTGTCCACGCGCCAGCTGTCGCTGGGCACCGCCTACGCCGTCTGGACGGGCCTGGGCGCGTTCGGCACCGCCGCCATCGGCATGATGTTCTTCGGCGACCCGACGTCTTTCTGGCGGGTGGCCTTCCTGGGCACGCTGATCGGCTCGATCATCGGGCTGAAGCTGGTCTCGTAGCGCGCCGCCGGCAGCCGGCGCCGCGCCCGCCCCCGAATCGGTCGGCGCCTTTTGTGGTGGGCGCTCGCACGAAGGTGACACTCCGGGCGCCGTCCGGTGTCTACCCAGGCGAGGACACGACGATGCTGAACCTGGTGCTACGAGGGGGCGACGAGGAGCCGGAGGTCGGGTTGGCGGGGGCGTGGCAGGCGCCCCGTTCGCTCGGCGAGGCAGAGGCGGAGATCACGCGCCTGCGGCAGCTGGTGCGCGTGCTGGGGCACGAGCTCGCCAACTCGCTCGGCCCCATGAAGTCGTTGCTGGCCTCGTCGCGGCTGCTGCTGGAGGATCAGGCCGACGCGGGCCGCCTGGAGCGCGTCCTGTCCACCGTCGAGGAGCGGGCGGAGCACCTGCAGTCATTTGTCGCCGATTGTGTCGCTGATTGCGGGCGGGTTTCCCCGGTGGTGGCGCCGCGACTGGCGCCCGTCGACTGGCAGCGCCTGGCCGCGCGGCTCGAGGTCCTGTTCCCCGAGCTGATCGTCGAGGGGGTGCCCACCCCCACCGTGGCCTGCGATGCGGTGCAGATCGAGCAGGTGCTGATCAACTTGCTGAAGAACGCGCGCGAGGCGAACGGGGGCGAGCTGCGCTTGCTGTTCGAGCCAATCCCCGGGGGAATGCGCGTCTCGGTCCTCGATCGGGGATGCGGCATGACCGACGTCCAGCTGGCGGCGCTGGGGCGCAGGCGCTTCACCACCAAGCCGCGCGGCAGCGGCATCGGCCTGGACCTGTGCCGCACCATCGTCCAGCGCCACGGTGGCCGGCTGACCGTCCAGCGCCGGCCGGGCGGCGGAATGAAGATTGGCTTCTCGCTGCCCTGTCGCGCCGCCCCGTCCAGCGCCGGCCGGGCGGCGGGATGAAGGATCGGCGCCTCGCGGCCCGATCGCGCCACCCAGGCTCGCCTTGACGTCGGGCCAGACGGCTTGGCAGGAAGGGGCATGTCGAGCCCCCAGGTCATCACCGCCCGCATCCGCGGTTTCATCTGTCTGAACGCCCACCCCGTCGGTTGCGCGACCAACGTCGCCCGCCAGATCGACATCGCCAAGGCCGGCAGCCCCGGGATGGGCATCGGCGACGCGCTGGTCCTGGGCGCCAGCACCGGTTACGGCCTGTCCAGCCTGCTGACGACCACCTTCGGTTACGGCGCGCGCGCCGTGGGCGTCTGCCTCGAGCGGCCCCCGCAAGGCGACAAGCCGGCCTCCGCCGGCTGGTACAACCTGATCGCGGCGCGCCGCTTCGCCAGGGCCGAGGGGCGCACGCTGGAGGTGGTGAACGGCGACGCCTACTCGAACGGGGTGAAGGCCGAGACGATCGCGACGCTGAAGCGCCTGGGCATGAAGCTGAACACCGTCGTCTACAGCCTGGCCAGCCCGCGCCGCACCGACCCCGTCACCGGACAAAGCTTCACGTCGGTGCTGAAGCCGCTGGGCCAGCCCTTCAGCAGCCGCAGCATCAACCTGAACAACGATCAGCTGGTGACGGTCGAGCTGCAGCCCGCCAGCCCCGCCGACGTCGACGCCACGGTGAAGGTGATGGGCGGCGAGGACTGGGCGCTGTGGATCCGGGCGCTGGCCGCCGAGGGGTTGCTGGCGCAGGGCTGCCGCACCGTCGCTTACAGCTATCTGGGCCCGGCGCTGACCTATCCCATCTACCGCTCGGGCACGATCGGCCGCGCCAAGGAGCACCTGGAGCAGACGGCCGCGGCGCTGACCGGCGAGCTGGCGTCCATCGGCGGCCGCGCCCTGGTCAGCGTCAACAAGGCGCTGGTGACCCAGGCCTCCAGCGCCATCCCCATCGTGCCCCTCTACATCAGCATCCTGTACAAGGTGATGAAGGACGGCGGAACCCACGAGGGGACGATCGAGCAGATCGTGCGCCTGTTCCGCGATCACCTGGCGCCCGGCGTGCAGCCGAAGGTCGACGAGGCGGGGCGCGTCCGCATCGACGACTGGGAGCTGGAGCCCGACGTTCAGGCGGCCGTCGATCGCATCTGGAACGACGTCACGACCGAGACCCTGTTCACCGCCACCGACTACGCCGGCTTCAAGCGCGAGTTCCGCCAGCTGTTCGGCTTCGAGGTCGAGGGCGTCGACTACACGCAGCCGGTCGACGTCGAGGTCGAGTAGCCGAGCTCGCGGCGCGGAAAAGAAGAAGGCGGTACAGCGACCGGGAGAACCCGGCGCCGTACCGCCTCGTCGGTCGAGCGGTGTGCGCTCTACCGGTCGTGCTACTTCGCCGGCATCGGCTCGCCGGCCGGCGGCAGCTTCGGCGCCGGCGCGGTGGTGCCCGCCGCGGCGGGAGCCGGCGCGGCGCCCGTCGCCGCGCCGCCCGCGGGCGCGTTGTCCGCCTGGGTCAGGAGGCGGAACTCGATGCGCCGGTTCTGCGTGCGGCCCTTGGAGGTCTTGTTGTCCGCGATGGGCTTCTCCGAGCCGTAGCCCACGGTGATGATGCGGTCGTCGGCGATGCCCTGCGCGACCATGTACGCCTTCACCGAGGCCGCGCGATCCTGCGACAGCTTCAGGTTCTTCTCGGCCTTGCCCTCGCTGGAGGTGTGACCGGAGATCTCGAGGCGCAGATCCGAGTACTCCTTCATCACCTTCACCGCGTCGTTCAGCAGCTTGAACGACGACTTCTGGATGTCGGCCGAGTTCGCCTTGAAGTTGATCCCCTTGATGACGCCGGTGAACTTCTTCACCGCCGCCGGCAGCTCGTCGGGGCAGCCGTCGTCGTCCTTGTACCCGTTGTGCGTCTCCTGCTCCGTCGGGCACTTGTCCTGCGCGTCCGGCACGCCGTCCTGATCGTTGTCGGGATCGGGGCAGCCGTCCTCGTCCTGGAAGCCGTCCTTGTCCTCGGGATCGTTCGGACACTTGTCGGTCGCGTCGGGGATTCCGTCGGCGTCGTTGTCGAGATCGGGGCAGCCGTCGTCATCCTGGAAGCCGTCCTTGTCCTCGGCCTCGTTCGGGCACTTGTCGGTGGCGTCGGGGATGCCGTCGCCGTCGTTGTCCAGGTCGGGGCAGCCGTCGTCATCCTGGAAGCCGTCCTTGTCCTCGGCCTCGTTCGGGCACTTGTCGACGTTGTCGGGGATGCCGTCGCCGTCGGTATCCCTGACCAGCGGCGGCGCGGGCGGGGGCGGCGCGCCCTCCTCGCCGCCGAAGCGGTAGGTCAGGCCGCCCAGGAACTCCCAGTCCGCCGAGTCGGTGTTCTTGCCCGTGTTGGGGGCCAGCAGGATGCGGGCGTCGACGCGCGCGTCCAGCTGCCGCATCAGCGCGTACTTCGCGCCCACGCCGAAGTGGAAGCCGAAGTCGGTGTCCTTCGCGATCTCCGTCGGACCGGGGTTGGGCTGCGCCGAGGCGACCTGCATCCAGTCGATACCGGCCAGGACGAAGGGTCGCAGCGGCCCGTGCATCAGGTGCACCAGGGCGTGGACCTTGTACGTCATCAGGTACAGCCGGTAGTTGTGGATGCTGTCCGCCGAGGGGATCAGCGCCGCCTCGCCTTCCAGCGCCACCCACGGCAGCATCACGGCGGCCACCCGCAGGCCCATCTCGGCGCCCAGCTTCGGGTGCGGCGTGCCGGGCATGTCGGCCACGCCCAGCTCCAGGTCCTTGGCAAAGATGTGAGCGCCCCCGAACAGGCCGAGCTCGAGCTGGAAGCCCTTCTGGGGCAGATCCATCCCTCCTGTAGCCGCGTCCTGTGCGTGCGCCGGGCTAGCGGTCGCGACGACCGCCAGAGGGGCCAACAAGAGAGGCGCAAGGAAGAGCGCTACCGTACCCACGTGTCCACGTCCGCGCATAGTAGGTTCTCCGGGTAAGGGCAGAAAAACGTTGCGGCACTATAACGCTTTTTGCTGTCGACAAGAAGTCCCTGGAAGTTCTTCGCCGTCGCGAGAGGGGCGGCTCGCCAAAATCTTCCGCTAGTTTCGAGGCGAAAGGCGAGCCGCTCGGTCATCGGAATCAGGTTGGGGGCGTGGCCGAGATCTCCGTCGGAAAATCGACCCAGGAATCGCCAAAAGTGTGACGGCGAATATTTGTTCGATCACGGACGTCCGGGATATAACGGTCCGCCGCATCGGAACAACAGAGTGGGTCCTAAGAAAAAAGGGGCAATGACATGACTCGGTTTTCTCGAATCGCGATTCTCACCGGAATTTTTGCAGCCAGTGTCGGTGGGTTGGTGGGGGGCGGTATGGCGCTCGGGGGCGACAAGTGCACCATCGCCACGTCGGGCGACAGCCCGACCGCGCAGGCCTGCGCCAAGGGTGGCCGGGCCGAGGCGAAGAAGGTCATGAAGAAGATGGTCGCCGACGCCAAGGCCAAGGGCCAGAAGTTCACCTGCGAGGGCTGCCACAAGGATCTGGACAACTACGAGCTGACCGCGAACGGCAAGGCGGACTTCAAGAAGCTCGAGGCGCTGCTCGCGAAGTAGCGTCCCGAGGCAGGACCGTGACCGAGAACGACCGCCCCGTTCCTCACGGAGGCGGTCGTTCCTGTTGACGGCGGTTGCCTGCGACATATAGGAAGGGCCCCGCCACTAGGAAGGGCGCCGCAACCATGAAGACGATCACCGAGTTCTCCGGCACGGTCCTGCGCGAGGCCGCGCGCATCCGCAAGCTGCATCGACCCGCACGGCCCGCCAAGCGCCCCGAGGCCGCCGAAAAGGCCGCGGAAGAGGCCGACGACAAGACGGCCCCCGATGCCGAGGCCGCGCCCGCCGAGCAGGCGGCCGGGGCCGAAGCGGCCGCGCCGCCGACGGTCGAGCTGTCCGAGGCTGTCGCGGGCGACGAGCCCGCGGGCGCCGAGAACGCCGAGGAGCTGGAGGGCGAGGCCCAGGCCGCCGCGGCGGGCGAAGCCGCCGCCTCGGGTGAGGGTGGCGCCGCCGCCGAGGGCGGAGAGGCCGCCGAGGGCGGAGAGGCCGCCGAGGGTGGAGAAGCCGCCGAGGGTGGCGAGGCCGCCGCGCCGGCCGCCGAGGCTGCGCCCGAGGTAGACCCCGAGATGCAGGCCGCCGACGAGGCAGCCCGCGCCGAGGTGGCCGAGAAGCTGGCCATCAAGGACGAGCGGCTGGCCCGGCTGTTCGAGGCGCTGGACTCCGTGAAGGACCGCGTCGACAACGTGCGCCTGATCCGCGTGTTGCAGGGCGAGGATCCCTCCCCCAACGCCCGCAAGGTGGGCGAGCATTACTACGTCGCCGATCTGGCCCCGACGGGCGGCCAGCGCCGGTTCGACGACCGCGGTGATCGCGGCGGCCGCGGTGGCCGCGACGGCGATCGCAAGGGCGGACCGCGGGGCGGCGGCCCGGGGCGGGGCGGTCCGGGCGGCGGCGGCGGTGGTCTGCGGGGCGGCGGCGCCCCGGGGGCTCCCGGCGGCGCTGGCGGCCGCGGTGGCCGCGATCGCGATTCCGGCTTCGGCGGCGGCGACCGTGGTCCTTCGGGCCGCGACGTTCCCGCCGCCGGTCCTGGGTGGATGGTGACGCGCGCGCCGACGACCGATCGTCACGGCGAGCGGCCGGGCGCGAAGCGTGCGCCCCGACCGCCGGGTCCGGATCGCGGTGATCGCCCTGGCTTCGGCCGTGGCCCGCGTGGCCCCGGTGGCCCTGGCGGCGGCCGCGGCGTGGGTCCTGGTGGCGCTGGTGGCGCGGGCGGCGGCCCTGGCGGCGGTCGCAGCTTCGGCGGCCCCGGCGGTGGTGGTCGCGGCTTTGGCGGCCCTGGCGGCGGCGGTGGTGGCCCTGGCGGCGCCGGCCGCAGCTTCGGTGGCCCCGGCGGCGGCCCTGGTGGTGGCGGCGGCCCCGGTGGTGGCGGCCCCGGTGGCGGACGCAGCTTCGGTGGTCCCGGCGGCGGCCGTGGGCCCGGTGGCGGCCCCGGCGGCGGCGGCCCTGGCGGACGCGGTCCTGGCGGCGGCGGTGGCCGTGGTCCGGGTGGCGGTGGCCGTGGCCCCGGCGGCGGGCGCGGCCCGGGCGGCGGCCCCGGCGGTGGTGGTCCCGGCGGCGCCGGCGGACCGAAGCGCGACGCCAAGGGCTGGCCGGTCGGCTGACCAGCCGCTCTCGCAGTCTTGCCCGGGGCCCGTTCGCGCCCGGGTGAGGCTGGCGTTCAAGCTGTCATTCAGTTCGCAGCGCGCGCAGTTCGCAGCGCGCGCAGTTCGCAGCGCGCGCGGTTCGCAGCGCGCGGAAGGCGGTCCGCTCAGCGACGGCCGCGGTCGCGCAAGGCGCGGAAGGCGTCCAGCGTGTCGCAGCGCAGGTAGGCGTTCTCCAGCAGCTCGCGGCCGATCGTCGAGGTGGGCGTGCTGCCGTAGTCGTGACCGGGGTAGACGCGCGTCTCCTCGGGTAGCGCGGCCAGGCGTTGCAGGCTGTGCCACATCTGCGTCGTGTCGCCGCCGGGAAAATCGGTGCGGCCGCAGCCGCCCACGAACAGCAGATCGCCGCTGATCAGGTACCCGTCGGCCAGGAAGCAGGTGCCCGCGACGGTATGGCCGGGCGTCGCCAGCGCGCGCACGCCGCGCTTGCCGATGGCGACGTCCTGGCGGTCGCCCACCAGCTCGATCGTCGCCTCCAGGCCGCCCAGCTCGGCGCGCACCTTGTCCAGCTCGCCCGCGGCGACCACCACGGCCGCGCCCGTCGCCTTCACCAGCGCCGGGATGCCCTCGACGTGATCGTTGTGGCCGTGCGTGATCAGCATCTTCGTGATCGTCACGCCCAGCCGCTTCGCCTCCGCCAGCAGCCGGTCGACCTCCCAGGCCGGGTCGACGATGGCCGCCTCTTTCGTCTCCGGGCAGCTCAGGATCTCGCAGAAGTTCTGCAGCAGCCCCACCTCCATCTGGAACACGTCGGGGGCGGGCGGCAGGTTCTGGGTGTCGGCGGCGCTGCTCATGTCACGGCACCTTTATCACGACGTCGGCGACCCCGGCGTTGTCGGCGCTGTCGGTGGCGCGCACCACCACGCTGTGGGTCCCGCGGGTCAGCCTGGGCAGCTGCACGGCGAACGGCTCGCTCAGCTGGTCGGCGATGCCGTCGCTGGGCGAGAACGGCTGCCAGTCGCCGCCGTCGACCGCGTATTCCAGCTGCGTGATGGGGCTGGCGTCGTCCACGGCCGTGCCCTGCAGCGCCGGATAGCGCGCGGTCAGGTCGCGCACCAGCGGCTTGCGGTTGTCGATCAGCAGCGGCACCGAGTCGTAGCCCGACGACAGCGCGCGCTCGGCGGGCTGCGCGCGCTCGTCGGACGCGGCCACGTGCACGACGTAAAGACCGTCCGGCACCCCGTCGGTGTTCCAGTCGTATTCGGCCTTGGTCAGCGGATCGCCGATCACGCCGGCCAGCGGCCGCCAGGTGGCGTCGCCCAGCGGGCGGAAGTGCAGCCGGTAGACCAGATCGTCGCCGTCCGGGTTCTCGACCTTCCAGCGCAGCTTCAGCGTCGCGTTGTGCGTGGCGCGCGCCGGGGCGGGCGTCGTCGTGGTGGTCGTCGAGGTGGGCGGGGCGCTGTCGGCCAGCGTCAGTTCGGTCACGCGCGCCCGCTGGTTCTGGGGCAGGTAGTAGACCGTCACGCCGCGCAGGCGCGCCGTCGCCGCGCCCAGGGTGGCGCGGTACTGCAGATAGCGCGCGACAGGACTCTCGACGACGCCCGCGCCGCCGCCTGCCTCCGCGGGGCCGTTCTTGCCACCGTCCTTGTCGCTTCGTTTGGCGCCCAGCGCCTTCCAGGCGTTCCAGCCGGCGTCGGGCTTCGCCGTGTTCCCCGACCGCGTCTCGAACGTCACGCCCGCGCCCTGCCAGTGCAGCGCGCCCCAGCGCGCCTGGTACTCGGCGTCCAGCACCTTCGACAGGTAGCGCCCCTTGCCCGTGCCCGGCGCGCGCGCCCGGTAGATGCCGGCCGCGTCGCCGGTCCCCACCCACACGTCCGCGCCCACGCGCGCCAGCGCCAGCGCCTGCCGCTCGGGCACGTCGATGACCAGCGACGCCGTCCGATCGGTGGCGATGCGGAAGACGTGGCCGTCCGCCCCCGACGCCGCCAGCACCGCGCCGTCTTCGGCGACGGCCAGCGCGGTCAGGTAGCTGTCGCCCAGCGAGAACACCTGCTCGATCCGTCCGTCCGCCTCCAGCCGGTAGACGGCCGAGCGCGCCTTGCGCTGGCCCTACCGCGGCAGCGCGCCCGCCGACGTGGGCGGACCGCCGGTGCTGAGCACGATCTTCGTCCCCTTCGCCGGCGCCGGCGCGGCCGCGGCGGCGGCGGGCGTCGCCTTCTCGAAGTCGTTCACCGCCACGTACAGCCCCGAGGGCGCGCGCACGATGGCCCGCACCTCCTCGGCCTCGAAGTCCTGCAGCGCCGTCGCTTGCCCGTCGGTGCGCACGCGGTACAAAATCGCGCTCTCGGACGTCCCCGCCAGCAGCGAGCCGTCGCTGTCGCGCACCAGCGCCACCACGTGCTTGTCGTGCGCGTCCCACACCGGCCGCGCGTGCCCCTGATCGTCCAGCGCGAAGATCTTCCCCGGCGCGCCCGTGCCGACGTAGGTCAGGCCCGCCTTGTCGTCGCGGGCCAGCGCCCACACATGGGCCGCCTCGACGGTGCCCAGCACGCGCGACGCGCCCCCTTTCGGATCGACCGCGTAGACCTTGCCCCCGGGCGTGGCGCCGGCCAGCAGCGTGCCGTCGGCGCGCGTCGCCAGCGCCGTCACCCAGGCCGCGTCCAGCGTGGCCAGCTTGCGCGCCGCGGGCAGCGCGCCGCTCTTCTCGGCGGCGGCCTTGGCCGGCAACGCGAAGATCTTCCCCTCGTCGCCGGTGCCGAAGAACACGGTGACCCCGTCGCGGCTGGGCGTCGCGCACCAGACGAACGCCGCCTCGACGTTCGCCCGCTCGGTCAACAACCCGGGGACGATCTCGCCGTCCGGCAGGATGGTCGTCCCCGTCGCCTCGCCGTCGTCGAAGTCCTTCGCCGACGCCTGGCGGAAGGTCCGCGCCGTCGCGCCGGCGCTGGACGAACCGGCGACCAGGACAGCGACAATTCCGACGGCAACCAGGGACGACGACAGGGGACGGGGCATGGGTGCCGCCATGTTACCGAATAATGTTCCCGCTTGGCCCGCGGCATGCTTTGCTGTCGCGCCATGACTTTTCTTCACCTGCGACCGCGGGCCCTCTCGCGTCCAGTTTTGCGACCACGATTGGCCTTCCTGTTCCTGCTGGCGGTGGCGGCGCTGGCGGGCGTTTCCTGCCGGGGCGACGGCGGCTGCCGGCGCGGCGAGCTGTGCGACTGCTTCGACGGCAACGACTGCTACCTGGGCTGCGGCGACGGCGACGGCTGCGACCAGAGCTGCCACAACACCGTCAACTGCGGCGCCGTCTGCGGCAACGACTGCACCCACACCTGCCACGACACGACGACCTGCACCTCGGACTGCGGCGCCGACTGCAAGATCGACTGCCACACCAACAACACGTGCGGCGCCATCTGCGGCGCCCGCTGCGACTACGCCTGCTCGAACGTCACCAAGTGCGACGTGCGCGTGGGGCCGGGCAGCGTCGTCGCCTGCACGCAGGTCAGCACCTGCATCGTCCAGTGCGACGGGCCCTGCCAGGTGCAGTGCGCGGGCGTCGGCGATTGCAGCGTGACCTGTCCCGACGGCAAGATGCCGGTCGCCTGCGGCCCCAACGTCCTGGCGTGTGGCTCATGCTGAGGCCGCTCGCCTGGCTCTTGACGGCGGCGGTGCTGGCGGCGCCCGGCGTGGCGCACGCCCAGTATCGCGCGCACGCCTTCTATCGGGGCCAGCCCGGCTACACCTTCGAGCTGGAGCCGCACCTGGTGGCGGGCCTGGCCAACCCTCCCGGGCCCGGCGTGAACCAGGGCGGCGGCGCCGGTCTGCGCGGCTCGTTCGTGGTGTCGCGCGACGGCTTCATCCCGTCGGCGAACGACTCGCTGGCGATCGGCTTCGGCATCGACGCGCTTCACTATCGCGGCACCTACGGCGACTACTTCGGCACGTGCGTCTCGCGCGCGCCCGCGCCCGGGGGAACGCTGGTCTGCACCGAGGTCGACTCGCCCGGCGGCCCGCGCAACTACATCTTCGTGCCGCTGGTGCTGCAGTGGAACTTCTGGCTGACCGAGCGCTGGTCCGCCTTCGTCGAGCCGGGCCTCGACCTGTACTTCACCGCCCACCACGGCGGCGTCGTGCCGTCGCTGGGGATCGGCGGGCGGTTCCAGCTGAACAACGTCGTGTCGCTGATCTTCCGCCTGGGCTGGCCGACGGCCACGGTGGGCGTGTCGTTTCTGCTTTGAGGCGGGCCGGGGCGCCTACCCCGTCGCTTCCGCCGCCAGCGCCGCGACGACGCTGGGGCGGGCGGCGACGCGCGCGAAGAAGTCGTCCAGCGCGGGCGCCGGCAGGCCAGGGGAGACCGTGCGCTTCCAGCTGCGAAGCGTGTAGAACGCGTAGCCGTCGGCGACCGTGAAAGTGTCCCCCGTCAGGAACGGTTGCCGCGCCAGCGGTTCGGCCAGGAAACGAAATCGCGCCGTCAGCTTCTCGATGACCACGGTCCGGTAGTCGGGGGGCAGGGCCTTGTCGTGCAGGGGGCTGATCCGGCTGTGCAGCTCCGTGCCGATGTAGTGAAGCCACTCCTGGACCCGCAGCCGCTCGAAGCTGCCGGGCGGGGGCGCCAGGTGACTCTCGGGGCGCTGATCGGCGATCCACTGCACGATGACCGCGCCCTCCGTCAGGATCCGCCCGTCGTCCAGCTTCAGCGCCGGCACGTACCCCTTCGGGTTGACGGTCAGGTAGTCCTCGCCGCCGGCCGTCTTCCTGGCGCGCAGGTCGACGCGCTCCAGCTGGAACGGCAACCCCGCCTCGCGCAGCGCGATGTGGGGCGACAGCGAGCAGGCGTTCGGCGCGTAGTACAGCTTCATCCTGATCGTTCTGCGGTGGCGGGAGGGGCCGGTCAAGGGCCGGTGGCCCGGCGCCCCGGGCTAACGCGTGGTCACGTAGGTCGCGGTCATGTCGCGCAGGTGGCGCGACACCGACCGCAGCGCTTGGAGCAGGCCCGTCTCCCGGTAGGTGAACCCGCGCTTCTCGCAGAACGCCCTCACGAACGGGCGCATGGCCCGGTAGCGGTTGTGCGCGACGCGCGGAAACAGGTGGTGCTCGATCTGCGAGTTCAGGCCGCCGTAGTAGAAGTCCAGCACGGCCGGGTTCCCGATGTTCCGGGACGTGGTGATCTGCTGCTCCAGGTAGCTCAGCTTCTCGCCCGAGGCGACCAGCCGCATCCCGATGTGATTGGGCGTGAACACCGTCGCCGTCATCAGCGACGACAGGCACGACATCGACAGGTAGGCCACCACCGCGTGCCCCCAGCCGAACACCAGCCCGGGCAGGACCAGCCACAGCAGCGCGTGCAGCGGCAGGACGAACCGATCGATGCGCGTCTCCTTCGGGCGGTCGATCAGCGCGCGGACGGCGTCGATGCGCATCGACAGCCAGTGAAAGCAGGACAGCGGCCAGAACACCCACTTCTGGACGCGCAGGAACATCCGCCCCACCGGCCTCCGCCAGCTGGGGGAGTGGGGATAGACGGAGAACAGCAGCCCGAACTGCATGTCGGGATCGTCGTCGACCTGCTGGCAGTGCACGTGGTGGCGGTTGTGCTGCATCCTCCAGTTGACGAAGTTGATGCCGCACATCAGCGACATCGTGAAGTGGCCCCAGAAGGCGTTGATCCAGGGGCGGCGCGACAGGGCGTAGTGGCCGGCGTCGTGGCCCAGGTACCCCATGGTCAGCATCGCCATCGCGCTGGCGGGCACCAGCAGCAGCCACCAGGGCCCGAAGGGGACGACCATCAGGCCGCCGTACGAGGCCAGAAAGACCGGGACCCACAGCGCCAGCTTCCAGATCCAGTGGCGCGATGGCGCCAGCAGGCCCTCCCCCTCCAGCTGGGCATGCAGATCCTTCAGCAGCTGCTGATGACAGGGGGGCGAGATTTCGGGGGAAGACACGGGGGCATCCTGCGTTACTAAGTCCCGCGTTTCAATCTATGGAAATCTTTCGTCGCTTTTCCCCGCGCGCGCCAAATTCGTGTATGCTGTCGAGCAAGTCTTCAAGGTCTCCGGTTTCGTCGCGGTCGCAGCTTCGCTGTGTGTCGAACGTGGCACGAGGATTGTTAGGTAGGTCTGAAGCTTCTGCGCGATGGCAGTTTCCGTCGGAACGAACCAGGAGAATGGAAAATGGGTAGAAGGCTTTATGTTGGTAACCTTTCGTATGGCACGACCGAGATCGACCTGCGCGACCTCTTCGCACAGGCTGGTACCGTCGCCGACGCGAAGGTCGTGATGGACCGCGAGACGGGCCGCCCGCGCGGCTTCGCGTTCGTCGAGATGAGCTCGGACCAGGAGGCCCTGGCGGCCATCGAGCAGTTCAACGGTCGCGAGTTCGGCGGTCGCGCCATCAACGTCAACGAGGCGCAGGAGCGCTCCGGTGGCGGCGGCGGCGGTGGCCGGGGCGGCTTCGGCGGCGGTGGCCGCTCGAACGGCGCCGGTGGCGGCGGCGGAGGCCGTGGTGGGCGTGGCGGCGGCGGCGGCGGCGGTCGCTGGTAGTCGTCCCCTGAAGTAACCGCACCGGTCGAAAGCCCGGTGCGGCCCTTCGCGAACCCGCGCCGTCCTCAGGATGGGGCGGGTTTTCGCGTTTCGGCCCCGAGCGCAGCTCCGCCCGCCTGGCCCGTTCGCCCCCTCCACCGTTTGCCCTCGCCCGCGCAGCGGGGCAGGGTCAGGGAGAGGGTCCGACGACCAGCGCTAGGTCGTCCGGTTCGGATCGCGCGCGTGAATCGTTTCCAGCGCGCCGTGGACGCGGATGACGTTCCCGCGATCGTAGCCGGAAGCCCAGGTGAACGAGTAGCTCTCGTCGTTCCGATCCAGGGGCTCGACGCGCAGCCGCGCCTTGTCGAGGCCGCCCAGGAACTCGGCCAGTGAACGCTCGGTCGTGGTGATGTCCAGCGTCGTCAGGCCGTCGATCGCGCGCACCCGGCGAACCACGCTGCTGGCCTGACCCCGATCGCGCCGGCGCTCGTCGAAGAAGCGCGCCGCCGTTTGTCTCTGCGCGACAATCTCCTCGGCCGCTTCCCCACCTGGATTTTCGTTCATATGACCGCGTTATCGATAGCACGGATCAGCGCGCACCGCCCGGCGGACGACGTGAATTCCGGCATTGGTGGCAAACTGATGACGTGCCCACCGGAACGCCACCCGTCCCCACGCCCGACCCCCGAAACCTGGCCTGGCTCGATCTCGAGATGACCGGGCTGGACCCGGCCGCCGACGTGATCCTGCAGGCGGCGCTGGTGGTGACCACGGCCGACCTGACGCCGCTCGGCGAGGTCGCGCTGTGCATTCACCAGCCCGACCAGGTGCTGGCGCGCATGTCCCCGTTCGTGCGCGACATGCACGCGCGCACCGGACTGACCGAGCGCGTGCGCGCGTCGACGACGGACCTGGCCACCGCCGAGGCCGCGCTGATCGAGACGCTGCAGGCCTGGTGTCAGACGCCGGCCACCCTGTGCGGAAACTCGATCTGGGTCGACCGCCGCTTCGTCGCGAACTACATGCCGGCGCTGGACAAGGCGCTGCACTACCGGATGGTCGACGTGTCCAGCGTGAAGGTGCTGGCCAGCCGCTGGTACGGCCAGAAGGCCGTCTTCGAGAAGCCCTCCGCCGGCGCGCATGACGCCCTGGTCGACATCCACAACTCGATCGCCGAGCTCCGCCACTACCGGGACACGTTGTTCAGACGGGAACCAGGCCCTGCCGTCTCCACGCCGGTGAAGTGAGGGCAGGCCGGTCCACGCTCGGCCCAACTGACCCGCACGCTTGCTCAACAGCGTCAGAAGCTGTGCCAGGTGACGTTGCCGACCTGCAGGTAGCGGTCGATGCGCGTGCCGTCCCAGCCCAGGAAGAAGTGCGGGCCCTGGATGACGTGCGCGCGGCCGGGCACGGGCGACGCCACCGCGCGCGGGCGGAAGACCGCCAGCGCGTGCGCGCCCTTCATGCGGACGGCGTCGTACACGATGCCGTCGCCGCTGGCGGCGCGGACCGCGCGCCCCAGCTGCTGCCCCGGCCCGTAGTCGTCCGGGTCGTGCGCCGCCGGCCAACCGCCCCGGACATCGTGAAAGGAGCCGTCCGCCGTGCCCACGTACGCGCGCATCTCGACGCGCGTGCGCGGCTCGTTCGTGCGCGCCAGGAAGCGCCCCTGGTGGTACGCCACCTCGCGCAGCGACGCCTCCAGCCGGTCGCTCGCGTAGTAGACGCCGTAGCTGCCGTCGGTGAAGCGCGACGGGTGCCCCACGTGCGTGAACGCCGCCATGATGGGCGACGCGCCCGGGCCGCTGATGCGCTCCGCCGGCGGCACCGCGCTGATGGTCCCGATCTGGTCGCGCAGCCGATCGTTCGTCAGGCTCTCGATCGCCGCCAGCGTCTCCCAGTCCGCCGGGTCGCCCACCCGCTCGAACAGGTCGATGGGCGGGTAGCGGCTGGGGACGACCCGGTACGTCTTGTCCCACGCGACCCGCCGCCGCGGCGGCAGCTTCGCGGCCTCTGACTCTGGGTGTGCCACGGCAGCGCCCCCAAAAACCCCTAGGAAAGCCCGCCCCGCACGTAGTCGACGTACGACCGCACCGCCTGCAGGTCGGCGACGTTGCCCGCCAGCATGCGGTCCAGCGCCGAGCGCCCCCCGAACGCCAGGTTCGGCTTGCTGATCCAGGCGTCGGCCTGGTGCGCGTCGGGAAACAGCACCTGCAGGCCCTTGTAGATGCCCAGCACGTAGCTGATGCGCTCCAGCGTGTCCCGCGGCAGCAGCCCGCCGTCGCCCTTCTTCCAGTTGTAGAACGTCGACCGGCTGGGCGCGCCCAGCACCACGCGCATCTGGTCGGCCGTCATTCCCCACAGCTCGGCCACGCGAAAGAAGCCGCGCTTGGCCACGGCGGACATGCGCGCGGCGCCGGGATCGGCGGGTGCGGCTTCGTCCAGGGCCTCGTGGCGCATGGTCCAAATATGGACGATTTTGAAATACAGTCAATATTTGGATATATGCTTTCGTCATGGCCGCGCCGCCCGCCCGCAATCCCCCTGACACCCGCACCCTGCTCGAGCGCGTGCTCGACGACGTGGGCGGCGCGTTCACCGTCGGGCTGGGCTACGTGGGCCAGCGCCTGGGCCTGTTCGAGGCGCTCGCGAAGGCGGGGCCGGTGACCAGCGACGCCCTGGCCGCGGCCACGGCCCTGCACGAGCGCTACGTGCGCGAGTGGCTGAACGGCATGGTGGCCGCCAGCTACGTCGAGCACGACCCGGCCGCCGCCACCTACTGGATGACCGGCGAGCAGCGCGCCGTCCTGGTCGACGAGAGCGCGCGCACGTTCGCGGCCGCGGCGTTCGGGATGGTCATGCCCTCGCTGGCGCTGGCCCCTCGCCTGCTCGACGCCTTTCGCGACGGCGGCGGGATCCCGTTCGCCGAGCTGGCGCCCGAGATCCCCGAGGCGATGGACCGCATGCACCGCCCCTGGTTCGACCACATGCTGGTGCAGGAGTGGCTGCCGGCGGCGCCCGGGCTGATCGCGGCGCTACGCCACGGCATCTCCGTGCTGGACGTCGGCTGCGGCCGGGGACGGTCCACCGTGGCGCTGGCGCGCGCATTCGCCCAGAGCACGATGCTGGGCCTGGATCCCCACGCCCCCAGCATCCAGGCGGCGCACGACAGCGCGCGAGCGCTGGGCCTGGGCAACGCACGCTTCGTGACCTGCGCGGTGGAGGAGCTGGCGGCCGCGCAGGCGGCGGGCGAGGCGCCACCCGGCCCCTTCGACCTGATCGTGGCCATCGACTGCGTTCACGACATGGTCGACCCCGTGGGTGCGCTGCGCGCCATGGGCGAGCTGCTGTCGCCCGGCGGCGCCATCTTCTGGTCCGAGCCCACCGGCTCACGCAACCCCCTGGAGAACCGCAACCGCGCCGGCAAGATGCGCGCAACCCTGAGCCCCTTCCACTGCCTGACCGTCTCGCTGGCAGCCGGCGGCGCCGGCCTGGGCACCATCATCGGCGAGGAGGGCGCCCGCGAGCTGGCCACCGCCGCCCGCTTCACCTCGTTCACGAAGCTGCCCGTCGACAACCGAATGCAGCAGTTCTTCCTGCTACGGAAGTAGGCCCGCGCGTTCGACGCGCCCTCTTCGAGGCGCGCCGCTCGCCCTCATCCGAAACCTGCCCTCGGCCCGCGAAGCGGGGGAGGGTCAGGACCCGGGGCCCGTCGCCCCTACTCGCCGCCCACGACCCGGCGAACCTCCGGGACCGTCTGGCTCCGCCCCTCCGGATGCTCGGCCAGGTACGCGTCCAGCAGCTTCACCAGCTCCTTCTTCTGTGACGCGGACAGCGGCTTCGCCTTCTTCTTCGCCGCGCCGTCATCGCCGTCCTCGGACGATTCGTGCGTCTTCTCCTTCGTCGCCTTTCCTGCCCCGCCGCCAGAGGTCGCCTTCTTCGTCTCCTCGGCGATCTCCTTCTCCAGCTGCTTCTGCCGCTTCTCCTCGCACCCCTTCGGCTCGCACTCGCCCGGGCAGCCGCACTTCGTCTTCTTCCCGCAGTAGCACGCCCCCGTCGAGTCCGAGTAGCAGCCGCAAGCGTTCGGCTTTCCTTCCGGCGCCGCCGCCGCGTTCGAGCCGCCCGCAACGAAGGCAGCGACCCAGACGACGACCGCAGCAACGAAGCTGCCCAACCAGAAGTTACGCGCGCTCTTGATGACCGGGGGAGTCTTCACGCACGTCATGGTAACACCGCCGCGACCCTGCAAAATCCCCGTTTTACAGCCAACGGGGAATCGCGATCTGCCTTACGCCGCCCCAGGCTGGCCGCGGCCGGCTGGCGCCGCCGGCTTGAAGACATCGCGGGCGCTCCGATAGATCGCCGCGAGAGCGGGGTTCCTGCTGCGGCGGTCCACCGTGATCGCGTACATGCGCTCCGTCACCTCGGGGAGGCGGGCCACCACCTCGACGCGATGCTGGCTGCGTATCTCGTCCTCAATGACGGTCGGGGCCGCGAACACCCCTTCCCCCAGACCCCCGAACACCGTCAACAGGGCGCTGTCCTGGAACTCGCCACGGATCACCGGCGACACGCGGTTGGCGTCGAACCACTTCGTCAGGGCACGGCGCAGGCTGGTGGCCGCGATCGGCAGCAATACGCTCGCCCCGTTCATCGACCGTGGAAAATTGCGCCGTAGCCGCTCGGTAATCTTCGGCTTCGCGAACAGCGAGGCGCCGGACTCGCCCAGCAGGCGACTGTGCGCGCGGATGATGTCGGTGCGGGCGACGGGCGTGTCCGACAGCACCACGTCCACCTCGTGGAGCGCCAGGTCGGCGAGCAGGCGATCGTGATGATCCTCGTGGCAGATCAGCCGCAGCTCGGGATCGGCGCCCAGCGCAGGCGCCAGCAACCGCTGCACGATCAGCTTGGGCATCACGTCCGCAACCCCCACGACCAGCCGGGACCGGCGTGTCACGGAGCGCGCGGCGAGGGAATCCCGGAGCTCGGCGCCCAGCGCGAAGATCTCGTCGGCGTAGCGATAGACGCCGCTCCCCGCGTCGGTGAGCACCATCTTGCCCGCGGCGCGCCGGAACAGCTCGACGTCGAACGCGGCCTCCAGCGCCTTCAGCTGTCCACTCACCGTCGACTGCGCCAGCCGCAGCTTGCGGGCGGCCGCCGAGACGCTCCCCTCGCGGACCACCGTCCAGAAGTACAGCAGGTGATGGTAGTTGAGCCACGGGCTGGGGCTATCGATTTTTCCGATGGTCATTGGCGCTATTACCTCGTCGCCCAGCGTGGGCCTGCCGGCTAGAGACATCAAGTGAAAGGAGATACCGATGAACATCCAAGTCAGGGGAAGACAAGTTGACGTGGCCGGGCTGCTGCACGACTACACCACGGCACGGACCGTGGTGGCCCTGGATCGATTCGCGGGGCGCCTGCAGCGGGTCGAGGTGGTCTTCACGGACCTGAACGGGCCCCGCGGCGGGCTGGCGCAGGCGTGCCGCCTCTTCGTGCACCTGACCGATGGCCGGAAGCTGATGGTGGAATCGCGGGAGAGCAACTTCTACGCGGCGGTGCGCCGGGCGACGGAGAAGGCGAGCTACGCAGTGGCCCAGGCCCTGGGGCCCCGCCGGCAACAACGGTCGCGCGGCCGCCTGTCCCCACCAGCGCAGGGCGAGAGCCTGTTCCGGGAGACGAACGGGCTATGAACGACACGAACGGCATCGTCATTACCGAGGGCCATGCCTGGCGCCCCGCCAGGACGACCCGCTCAGCCCAGCGGTTCTTTGTTGCCGGTCCGCCGCGAATAAACCGTGAGCGCCGTCAATCCGATCGCCACCGCGAACCACAACGTGCACGCCCGCGTGACGAACGTCGCGGCCGCCGCCGTCCCCCGGTCAATGCCGTGCCCGAACGACCCCAGCATCGCCAGCATCCCCGCCTCGGTGACGCCCAGCCCGCCCGGCAAGAACGACAGCGCCCCCGCCACCGTCATCGCCGCGTAGATGAACGTCGCCGCCTGCACCCCCAGCACCGCCCCCGGGAACCCGCGCACCACCACCCAGAACGCCAGGCACTCCAGAAACCACGACCCGATCGACAGCGCCGTCGTGACCACCAGCGGCCCCGGCTTCAGCAGGATCGTCGCCGCGCCATGGAACTCGCGCAGCTTCGGCACGAAGCGCGCCGCCCGCGGCACCCGCTCGGCCACCGAGAAGATCCGCCCCGCCAGCGTCTCGCTGCCTATCACCGCCAGCCCCATCCCCACCACCACCGCGCCCGCCCCCAGGAACCGCCGGTCAATCGGGAACGAGAACACCCCCACCAGGGTCAAGATCAGCAGCGCGATCAGGTCCGTGATCCGCTCCGCGACCACGATGGGCGCCGTGCGCGCGGCGTTGATCCCATGCGACTGCCGCAGCAGCAGCGCCTTCACCGCCTCGCCCAGCTTGCCCGGCGTCACCGTCAGCGCGAACCCCGACAGAAACACCAGCACACTGTCCTTGCCCGCGATGCGGATGCCCAGCCGCCGCAGGTAGTACTCCCAGCGCGCCCAGCGCACGACGTAGTTGCCGGCCGCCAGCGTCAGCCCCAGCGCCGCCATCGACCAGTGGAAGCGCTCCAGCGCCACGCCCACCGCCCGCGCGTTCGCCCAGATCGAGAACCCGACGTAGACGGCGACGCCCGCGACGACGCCCAGGATGACGCGGCCGAGGAGTCCCTTCATCGTGCGATGCTCAGGTGGTGCGGTGGGCCGCGGGTCTGCCCGGTCAGCGACGCCGAACGGGCAGGGCGGCCGCCTGGCCTAGTCGTCCGACGACGACGAGTTGATGCCGCGCGACTTCTCGACGCGCTTGCGCTCGTTGTGATCCAGCACGCGCTTGCGCAGGCGGATCGACTTCGGCGTCACCTCGACCAGCTCGTCGTCGTTGATGAACTCCAGCGCCGACTCCAGCGTGAACACGCGCGGCGGCGACAGAAACAGCTTCTCGTCCGCCGACGTCGTCCGGATGTTCGTCAGCTTCTTCGCCTTCGACGGGTTGACGATCAGGTCGTTGTCCCGCGAGTGAAGCCCGATGATCTGCCCCGGGTACACCTTCATGCCCGTCCCCATGAACAGCTGCCCGCGCTCCTGCAGGTAGAACAGCGCATACGTGTTCGACTCGCCCGGGTCCTGGCAGATCAGCACGCCGTTCGGCCGCGTCTTGATGGTGCCCGCGAACGGACCGTAGTGCTTGAAGTTGTGGTTCAGGATGCCGGTGCCGCGCGTGTCCGTCAGGAACTGCGAGCGGTAGCCGATGAGGCCGCGCGCCGGGCAGATGTACTCCAGGCGCATGCGCCCCTCGCCGGCGGGCCCCATCTCCTGCATGCGGCCGCCGCGGCGACCCAGCTCCTCGATGACCGGGCCCGAGTACGCCTCGTCGAGATCGATGACGACCTCCTCGTACGGCTCCTCGCGCTCTCCGTCCGCGTTCGTCTTGAAGATGACCTGCGGCTGCGAGACCATCAGCTCGTAGCCCTCGCGCCGCATCGTCTCGATGAGGACCGTCAGGTGCAACTCGCCGCGCCCCAGCACCTCGAACGTGTCCGGCGACTCGGTGTCGTTCACCCGCAGCGCCACGTTCGACTTCGTCTCCTTGTAAAGGCGGTCGTGCAGGTTGCGCGAGGTGACGAACTTGCCCTCCTGACCAGCGAAGGGCCCGTTGTTCGACATAAAGAACATCTTCACGGTCGGCTCCTCGATCTCCAGCAGCGGCAGCACGACGGGCCGCTCGATCTCCGTGATCGTCTCGCCGACCGTCAGGTCCGACATGCCCGTGACCGCGCAGATGTCGCCCGCGTTCGCCTCGGCCAGCTCGAACCGCTTCAGCGACTGGAAGCCCAGGATCTTCGCGACCCGGAACTCCTCGCGCCGGCCGTCGCGGTGGATGCACATCGCCTTCTGGCCCGTCTTGATCTTCCCCGACTCGACCCGGCCGATGGCCACGTAGCCCAGGAAGTCGTCGTGGTCCAGCGTCGTCACGTGCATCGCCAGCGGCCCGGTCATGTCGACCGAGGGCGGAGGCGCCTTCTCGACGATCAGGTCCAGCAGCGGCGACAGGTCCGTGTGCTCGTCCGTCAGGTTCCGCGCCGCCCAGCCCTCTCGGCCCGACGCATAGACGATGGGGAAGTCCAGCTGAGCGTCCGTCGCCCCCAGCGCGCAGAACAGGTCGAACGTCTCGTCCACGGCCCCGTTCGGATCACACCCCGGCCGGTCCACCTTGTTGACCACCAGGATGGGCCGCAGCCCCAGCGCCAGCGCCTTCCGCGTGACGAACCGCGTCTGAGGCATCGGCCCCTCGAAGGCGTCCACCAGCAGGCAGACGCAGTCGACCATCTTCAGGACCCGCTCGACCTCGCCCCCGAAGTCCGCGTGACCCGGCGTGTCAACGATGTTGATACGCGTCCCCTTCCAGGTGATGGCGGTGAACTTCGCCAGGATGGTGATCCCGCGCTCCCGCTCCAGATCGTTCGAGTCCATCGCACAGTCCGCGATGACCTCCCCCGCCCGAAAAGTGCCCGCCTGCCGCAAAAACCCGTCGACCAGCGTCGTCTTGCCATGATCGACGTGCGCGATGATGGCGATGTTCCGGACGTCCTGGCGGACCGACTTCGGCGCGCCCAGGGACGCTGCCTCGGCCTCTCCGGCGACAGGGTTTGTTTCCGATGTTTCGATGGGTGGTGCGGCGGTGCTCATAAGGGTCGGGAGAGATACCGTCCCCCGGGCCCAGATGCAAGGAAAGCCTTTGTATCGGGCCAGTGGCGGTGACCGGCCCGTCGCCCGTTACAGGGCAGACGGGCCGGATGGTCCGTGAGGCCTCGCCGCTCGTGTTGTTTGCTTGGCGAGCCTCGTCGAGCTGCGGGCGACCGTCGCTCGGGCGGACGCTCGTAGAGAAACGTGCGCACCCGGCGGTCCGATGACCGCTGGCGATGCACCGGGGAGGCCTTCAACGAGTCCATCGAGCCAGCCCTACCGGTTCGGGGGCGTCGCATAACGCGCGAGGTACAGTCGACCCGTTCGAGCGTCATCACCCGGAGGAGACGCTCCTTTACAAGACGTTACAGAGCTGCTGGACGACGTTCGTTCGCGATCTGGAAATCGCATCCGACTCCCCCGTGTTGCCAGGTTTTGTCGTGGCGGAGGTCGAGGCATTTCTCCGGTGCGGGATCCTTGCCCACGGGTTCGTCCTCGCGAAGTGTCGCGACTGCGGCTGGACACGGGCCGTCGCCTTCTCGTGCCGTCGGCGCGGGTTCTGCGCCAGCTGTATCGGCCGCAAGATGAGCGACTTCGCCGCGCATCTGGTGGACCGCGTGATCCCGCGCGTTCCCGTCCGGCAATGGGTCCTGACCGTTCCCCACGACCTCCGGCCGAAGTTGGCGTACGACCCCGGCTTGACCACCATCGTTCTGCGGCAGGTGGTCACCGCCATCTCGTCCTGGCTCCGCCGGCGCGGCCGGCGCGCGGGAATCGGTGGCCAACTCAAGATCGGCGCCGTGACAGTCATCCAGCGGTTCAACTCGGCGGTTGACCTCAGCCCCCACTTTCACATCTTGTTCATCGACGGCGTGTACAGCTTCCCGCTCGACCGGAAGCCGCTCTTCCATCCAACCCCCGCGCCGGCCGACGGCGATGTGGCCACCGTCGTGGCGGCGATCTTCCGGCGCGTGGAACGCAGGCTCGCCGATCGCGAGCCATCCGCGCACCAGCGCCCGGTTCGCCGAAGAGGCGCCGCTCCTCATTGCGATGGCCGACGCCGCCGCGCGGGGACTCGTCGCCACCGGCCCCCGCCGCGGCTACCGCATCGTCCGCGTCCGCGGTCCGACCGGCCACGTCGATGCCGTCGTCATGGGCCGCCTCTGCGCCCAGGTCGAGGGCTTCAACCTTCAGGCCGCCACCCGGATCGGCGCCACCGATCGCCAGGGTCTCGAACGCATGGCCCGCTATCTGGCCCGCCCGCCGATCGCGAACGAACGCCTCACCCGACTCGATGATGGCCGACTCGAGCTTCGCCTGAAACGGCCCTGGCGCGACGGCACAACCGCATTTCGCTTCACGCCCCACGAGATCATCGAGCGACTCGTCGCCCAGGTTCCGCGGCCGAGAGCCCACCTTGCGCGCTACCACGGTGTCCTCGCGCCCGCCTTCGCCGCCCGATCCCTGATCGTGGCCGCGAGCGGCGGCGCCACGCCCGGTGATCGGCCGCAGCCGCCTCCGCCCGTGGCGCCGCCTAAGCGCCAGCCGCGACCGACCCGATTCCCGTGGGCCTCCATGATCTGGCGCGTCTTCCTCAAGGACGTGCTCGAATGCACCCGGTGCGCCGGCCGGATGGAGATGGTCGCGGCGGTGACGGCACCGGCGAGCATCGAACGCATCCTCGATCACATGGGCCTGCCCGCGATGGCCCCGACCGTCCACCCGCCGCGACCGCCGCCGCAGACGGAACTGCCCTTCGAGGAGCACGCACCTGCCTTCGAACCGGACCTTCCCTTCCGGGACGACTTCGAGTCCTGACGCCGCCGGCCGACCCAGCCGACGCGACGGGCTTCGTCTGTCTAACGCAAGTCCGCGTCCTTGTTTCCCCCGCGGGAGCGGGGCGCCCAGGCTCAGGGCAGGGCGCCAGTTGACAGTTTGCGGGGTTATCGGACACCCCCTGCCGGGGCGAACCCGCTCTTGAATTACCTGCACACCCACGAGCAGGGGCGATTCCTGTGAAGTAGGCCCTGAGCCGTCGAAGAGCGCCCCGCAAGGCATGATCGCGCGGTACTCTTCTCCGCGGAGAACCTACATGGGCTACGCGACACGTTGGTGCCGGCGTGGACAGTGACCGAGGGGCAACGGCAGCGTATCGGGGGTATAGACACCAGGCCCTCTACGTCCTTGCGCGCGTCTTCGGAGCCGACGACGGGAAACTGGTCTTCCAACCGGAGGGAATCGAAGACCTCGCGGTGTTCGAGGGTGAGCGGTTGGTCGAGGTCTGCCAGGTCAAGGCTCTCCAGGAACCCTTGGCCTTGTCACATCTTCACCCCGCCACGGACGACTCCTTCTTCGGCAGAGCGGCGGCTCGCGTCGCCAGGGGAGAAACTGCCGAACTCCGGTTGGTCTCGTTCGGGCCAATAGGTTCCGAACTTGCCGCGGCCAGTCGCGGCGATATCGATGCAAGGCGCGCACTCGTTCAAAAGCTCGCGGCGAAAGGATTCCAACCCGACGTGGCCACGGGCCTCGTCGGTCGCCTCATCGTCGAGGGAGCGAGCGAGGTCGACCTAAGAGGCAGACTTATCGACCGATTTCGGACCAGCCTTCTTGGCACCGACCCCACCGCGGCATTCGACCTCCTGTCTTTCTGGATTTACCTCAAGTCAGAGGAGCGCGCTCGGCTCACCGGGGCCGACGCGCGGGAGCGCGTGGAACGTGTCGCTTCGGCTCTTGCAGACATTGGTGCCCGCAGGATGGAGTGGTTCACCACGATCGAGCCTCTCGTGGATCCGCGCCACAATTCCCACGAACGTCGGAAGCTTCGGGAGGAGTTCGATCGGGGAATAGCGGTGCGTTACGAACACATCGCTGCAGGACTGGCAGTGCCCCGCCCCTCCCAAATCGCGAGGATCGAGGACGGGTTCTCCCGCCATCGGGTCGTGGTCATCCATGCGCCTTCTGGACAAGGGAAGACGGCGCTGGCGTATAGCTACCTTCAAGGCCTGCCAGACATATGGCGGTTTCGAGTCAAAGCGATAGAAGACCGGCATCACGCCCTGACCATCGCAAGAGCACTCCTAGGACATGCACACGCGCTCCAGGTGCCTTTGTTCGTCCATGTCGATGTATCTCCGCGCGATTTGGACTGGCCTGTGTTAGCAGCCGAGCTCGCCGCTGATCCGTTCATGCGCCTCCTAGTTACGATACGAGAGGAGGACTGGCGTCGCACGCGTGCTTTGTTCGAGTTTGAGTTCAGCGACATCGCACTCACTCTGGAAGAGTCCGAGGCACGGCAGATTCATGGCCAGCTGAAGGAGGCGCACCGCGACGTTCAACCGACCTTTGAAGCGGCTTGGTCTGGTTTTCGTCGTGGTGGGCCCCTGCTCGAGTTCATGCATTTCCTCACGCAAGGAGCGTTGCTCCGCGATCGGCTCGCGTCGCAGGTTTCTCGACTGCGCGACGAGGTGCGCGGCGGCAGATGCCATCCCGATGAGCTGTCGTTGTTGCGTGTGGTGTCCGTCGCAACCGCGTACGAGGCAAAGATCGCAATCGGCCCCCTTCTTGAAGCGCTAGTCCTACCCGATCCACAGCGAACTCTGGAGCTGCTCGAACAGGAGTACCTGATCCGTCGAAGCGACAAGGCCGGATTCGTCGAGGGTTTACATCCGGTGCGGTCAAATATTCTCTCTGACCTACTGTGCGACGCCGACATCACACCTTGGCAATCTGTCGCGCTCATGGCACTCGAGATAGTCGACGAGGCGGACCTGGAGACCTTCCTTCTCCACTCCTTCGCGTACCGTCCTTCGGAAGATAGGGACAGCCTTCTAGAGGGTCTCGCACGACTACATCCGAGAACGTGGACTGGATTTGGAGGGGTAGTTAGGGCTCTCGTTTGGCGAGGTCTCGCCGACTATGCCGAAGCCTGCCGTCCTCTAATCGAAGACGTGAATGAGACCAGTCCAGGGCTGTGGTGGATCCTGCTCGATGCGGATATCGCCGATGCCAGTCCAGCGGCGGTGGAGAGGCTCTGGGCGACGCTCAGTAGCATGTCGAAGGGAGGTGCTGACAACGCTGCGACGGCAAAAGCGCTGAGAAGCCGCCAGCCGCCTAAGGCCGACGTCTGGATACCGTTGCGCAGGTGGCTTGCGAAGGATCGGAATCCGCCGGCGCAGCCGCAAACCGACAGAGATTGTGAAGCCATCGGCGAGGCGGTCGTCTTCGCCGACCGGGCCGGCTATCGCCTGCCGATCGCCAACTGGGTACCTCTCGAGGTTCTAGTAACGGCGGCTCACAGGGCCTCCATAGACAGCGTTGCCACGCTGTCGTTCGGTCTCGTTCGCGCCACCGACGTCGGTGCGGAGTGGCTCTTGCTCGTCCGCCAGACGCTTCTCGAACGCTTTAGACGGGCGTACGCGGTCGTGCGCGTGATTGACGCCAACGGAACAATGAAGTTGGACTTCCTCGTTGGCATGCTGAATGCCGGAGCCACGTCTGAGGGCAGACCAAAGCAGGACGGAGGGAATTCCTTCAATAGTCACGCGGTAGGCCGCATCGATGTTCTCCATCGCTTGCTACCAGATCGCGAACAGTACGGGACACAAGGCTGGGGACATCGCGTACTTGGAATCGATCATGATGGCACCGTCAAGAACATTCCGGTGGAAAACCTGCATCCTATGCCGCTCGGCGAGTTGAACGCCACGTTCCACGGCTACGTAGTGCGTTGGTGGCGTCAGGACTCCTGGAATGACTATCGGGGCGCGCTTCGGGCGAAACGGGAGGCGATCGTCAGAATGACCGAGAGAATATCGGCGGCCATCGTCACCTATCATCGCCGATCTGCGGGCTTGATAGCCGGCGACATCATTTCAGGCGATGAATTCGTCCCATGGGAAGAGATGCTGAGGAGCAAGGACCTTCTCCCAAAGCCGGCTGTCGATCCCTGGGGATTCGTGAGTGAGAATAGTTCGACAGGGACTTCGAACTTGAACGCCAAGGATCTCGAGCCGCGCGGAATGGCGCTCATTCCTTATCGCGCGTTCGCTCGTGCAAGAGACCGTTTCTTTTCGAGCCTGGAGAACTTCATCCTCCAGTCGCCGCATGCGCTGCAGTGGTACGCCGTTATCGGGCGGGCCAAGGGCGAAGGCGCCAAAGCGAAGCTTCGCGCGGCGTTAGCCGGCGCGGGCATCGAGGAAGGGATCGCGAGACTCGCCGAGATCAACCTACATGAGTCTTGGCAGCAACTTACGGACTTTCAATCCGAATCGAGACGGTTTGTCGAACCGGAGTCGTCGGATGAGCTGGAAGGTCGGGAGCGTCGCGCCTTTATGAAGCTGATAGACGCCTGGAGCGTTTTTACGCACTCGCCGGGTAAACGTGTGCAAGACGTCTGTCGCTACGGCGCGGAGGAATCGGAGCGAAGCCTCAAGGCGGTACTCAGATCCGTGCAGAAATCGTTGAATCTAGGTTCTACGGATTTTCATTGGACGGTAGAACGCGTTTTTGCGTCGAGTGGTCATGAGATGCTGTTGCTGACCATCGACGCCGAAGATGCGATTCAGGCATTCAAGAATCTCAAAGACGGCGTAACGCGCGTATCCGTGGTGCTACAGGGACTCTCGGTGCGCGTTCGCAAGTTGGTTCAGCTGTATTGGCCAGAATTGGCATTCGTGATCCTCGTGTGTGGGCGGCCGCTTGGGCGGGACGGAATCTCGGTGGCATCCCTCGTGGCGGCATCGCCAGGTTGGAAACCGGAATGGTGGCACTTCGTCCCCAAGCACCTATCTGCCGAGCTTGTCGCCAACGGACGCTTGCGACCTTGGGACCTGCCCGACTTTGAATCGGGGCGGATGCTCGCGACAAGCGCCGCTGAATTGCTGGCGCTGGTTCGTCACCTGTCGGACCTACCCGTTCGAGAGGACCTCGATGACCTGGGTCAGGGGATTCTGAAGGAACACGTGGACGTCGTAGCGCGCGCGTTCGCATCGGCTCACAGCGCGACCACGAACGGTATGGTGGAGTTGTCGAACTCGATATCAGCCCGCCTTAGCGACGGAAGGTCAGGACACCTCGCGAACGCCGCGACGGCGCTGAGCGGCGCCCACGACGAGCTCGTGAAGCTGAGAGAGGGGATTCGTAGTGGCAACCTACGTGTCAAGGATGTGCTTGATTGGTGCCGCAGCGCTCAGGAGATGATCGGATTACTGTACGTGGGTCATCTCGCTCTCGCGTCTGACCTGGTAGCGAATCGACAGTGAGCGACCCAGAAGAAGTGAGATCGGGCGAGTCGAGCAACGGCATCTGCCACCATGGGATCCTTTGCTGCTCGCCCGCCTCCCGTTCAAGCTTGCCCTTGGCCGCGCCCGGGGCGGGATCGGTTTCTTGGTACCGAGCGAGCTGGTGACCTGACGGCCGGGGATTCGAGCGCGAGCGACCAGGCCATTTCCAGGAGCAGCGCTTGCACTTCACCACGCGATGCCGCAGCCCCTGCGATCAGCGATCGAATGTCCCGGAGGAGCGCGGCCTCGGCGCGATCCCGTCGATGCCCTCTGGCCTTCGTGAGTCCCGCGATCATGCCGGCGACCAGGCCGCCCTCGTACCCGATGTTGTAGGCGGCCTCGACGCGTGCCGAATCGAGGTGGTTGCGCTCGGCTTCGAAGTCCAGTACCGCACTGGAGTCGGCCTTGGTCTGGGCGCGCGCGAAATGGCGATGCGCGCGGCGCCGGATCCGTCGGATGTCGGGATCCTTCGCCATCAAGTCGTCGACGGGGTGGCCTTCCTTGAGGCGCGGCTCCAGTTCGGCGAAGTAGTTGCGGGCGGGCCAGCGTAGGAGGCGCGCCGAGGCTGTCGCGCCGGCCGGCGATCGCCGCCACGATTCTGACGATGCCGACCGGCTCATGGCGCCCACCATCCGTCGTGCTCGATGAAATCCGAGTTGGCGATTTCCTTGAACCGCGCCGCCGGCATCGCAGCGGTTAGGCCCATACCTCGGTCGGTCACCCCACGGAGCAGTACTCGACCGTCGTCGGTGTACTCGTGGAGCAGGACCGCCATTCGTCGGAAGAGCATGTCGGGGACGGGCGAGAGGTCCGCCGCCGCCACAATCTTCAACGGTACGGTGAGGCGCGGGAAATCCCCTGCGCCTTCGCAGAGGGGACAGGCGGCCCCGGCGGGACTGATTCCGGATCCATGGCAGCGCGTGCAGCGCACGGCCGCGCGTGATACAGGGGTCATGGTGAGCTCCTTTGTAGGAAGGGGCGAGCCCACGCGGCCCGGTCGTGTTGACGCACGACGCGGGCCGCACTTCGTGGGGCTCGGGTTTGGTTTTCCCAGACAGTCACCCTCGGTTCGCCACGGAGATCCACTCGATTCTGCGCGCAGGTCCCCCGAGGCCCGCTCCTTCGCTCGACCCTCGCCCGCCGCTCGCGCTCGGTTCACCCCCCGGACGCAGCCCGGGCCGCCGGCGGCGCCGCGGCGTGCGCGCGGGCGGAGGCGTTCAGGCGCAGGCCCACTCCTGGGATATTCTCGACGATCGACTCGATCTCTTCCTTTGCGACGATCCCGTCGAGGGCGCGCCTGAAGGACTTGAGCAACTGGTACCGGATCTCCTTCGATTCCGGGGTGACCAGTCGCCGATTCGATCGCACGAGCTTCCGCATCGCGCCGGCGAGATCGTCCATCGGTACGATCTCGCCGGGACGGGATGCCAGGACGGCGAGGGCAAGGACGGATTGAGGCCGCAGGTTGTGCGGCGGCTTGGTCGGGATGGGGTCGCCCCGGTACGTCACACGCCTCGACATCAGGTCCACGACCAGCGTCGGCGGCTCGGCGGGCTCCTCTAACGCGGCCACCTCCACCTCAGCCGCGGTCACCGCGTCGCCTGGCGAGGGCTCCGACATCTTCGACGCCGCCTTCCGGCCCTGCACGGCCGTCCAGATCGAAGCAGCCGCGGCCTTGTTCTTGAGAACGCCGGCCACCTTCTCCCGCCCCGCCGCCTGCAGGGCATCGCGATCCGAGCACCCGGCGTCGACCAGGCGGCGCAGCAGCGCGCGCCCCACGCCGCGCGCCTTCAGACGGGCGACCGACAAGGCGTCCGCCGCCACCCCGTAGGCCAGGCGATCGGCGAGCGCGTCGAGTGCCTGCGTGCGCGCGTCGGGACCACAACCTTGATCCCCGCGGGCGAGTACCGGCGGTGAAGCTCCTCGAACTTCTCGGCGGCGAGTGCCTTCTGCGGCACCATGTAGAACACCTTCGTATTCCCGCGCGCCGCCTTCACGGCCGCCATCTCGCCGACGAACGTCTTGCCCGATGATGTGGGCGAAAAGACGATCAGGTTCGACTCGGCGAACAGGCCGAACTCCTTCACGGCGCGCTCCTGCACCGGCAGCAACTCGGCACCGACCTGGGACTGCCAGATCGCCAGGATGTCGGGCGGGACGTTGTAGGCCTCCAGCGTCTCGATCTTCATGGCCGCACCTCCACCGCCCGCGCCGGTAAGACGGAAGTGCTTCGGGCCGCCCGCGGGGTGGCGCTCGCTGCCGCGGGCCTTCGGCCCCGCGCGCGATCGAGTCGTGGTCGGGTCTCCGTCGAGAGCGCCCGGCTCTCCGTCGGATCTTGGGTCGGCTTGTGAACGGTCATTAGGCGCCTCCTGTTGGAATGCCCCCAGGGTGAGCCCGACCTATGACAACTGTTCGCACCGATGGCAACTAGGCGTCCCCGTGCAAGTTCTCGCGCAGCGCGTTCCAGGCTCCGCCCCGGGCGTGGCGTCAGCGCCCCCAAGCGCGCCGAGCGCTACGGCCCAGCCCGACGCCTCGGCGAGGTCCAGGACCTGCTCAACACCGGCGACGGCGCGAGCGTGTACGACGTCGCCGAGCGTTTCCGCGTCAGCGTCCGAACCGCTCTCCGCTACATCCGCGCGCTGCAGGTCGCTGGCGGGCCGCTGTACGAGGAGATGGCCGGTCGCCGCAAAGTCTGGCGCGTGATGACCAGCGCCCGTCCGCAGACCATCACCCTGACCACCGCCCAGATGGTCGCCCTGTTCCTGTCACGCCGGGTGTTCGATTTCCTGACGGGCACCGGATTCAAGGAGGACCTGGACGAGGTCTTCGCCAAGCTCGAAGCCCAGCTCCGACGCAAGGACCTCGCCGCCGCCCGCAACCTCGGCCGCAAGGTCTTCGACGTGAACGAGGCCCGCCACATCTACGAAGGCCGCATCGAGGACGTGGATGACATGGTGACCGCGCTGCTGCGCGAGGACCGGCTGCATGTCACCCACGAGAGCGTGGACGGCGGGAAGAGGACATTCGCCCTCGATCCGTACACCTTGGTCGTCTACAAGAAGGGCCTCTACCTCGCCGGCTTCAGTCACGACCACCACGCCATCCGGACATTCGCCCTCGACGGCTTCCGCGAGGTCGAGTGGTTGAAGGGCGACCGGTTCGAGTACCCGACCGACTACCGTCCCGAGCAGCTTACAGAGGGAGCGTTCGGGCTGATCCGCGGCGAGCCCACCCGGGTGAAGATCCTGTTCGACGAGAAGGTCGCCCAGTACGTCCAGCGGCGGCAGTGGCATCCCACCCAGCGGTTTCGCCGGGCGGCCGGTGGTGGAGTCGAAATGACGATGGACGTGCTGGGAACGGTGGAGGTGGTGAGCTGGGTGCTGGGTTTCGGGCCTACGGCGGAGGTCATTGCACCCTCTGCGCTCCGCGCGACGGTCGCCGCAGAGGTGCGGCAAGCAATGACCCTCTACGAGTAGTGCTCCCTGGGGCAAGGCCGATCGCCCAAGTAATGGTGATCTTTAGGTTCAGGACTCACCGCCGACCTGTTATCATCCGGCCTCGATCCGAGTTTCGGTACGGTCCCCTGGCTATCGGTTGAGATCCTGAGTTCCAAATAGGCGATGTCGACGGGAAGTGGGGCTCTCGCCCCCATGAGGCGTCTGGAGGCAGGGCACGATAATGGCTGAATTCACGGTCGACATCGTTCTGGCACAGAGCGTCGCCAACAGCGACGACGCGGACATTCTCCGGCGGTTGATCGTGAAGGTTCCGGGGGTATCCGGTCTTCGGCAAACGCAACGGCTCACCGGGGGCTTCGGGCCCAGCCGAGTTTACCTTGCGACGGCGGATACCGGCGGGGGACCTCGCCGCCCGTGGATCCTCAAAGTTGGGCCCATACCGGATCTAAAGGCCGAATATCTCGGATATGTCAACGCCAAGTCCATCGTCGATCCTGACCACATTGTTGCCGCCATACACTTCGTCGAAGATGGTGACGACGGGTTGCTTGTCTACGACTACGCAAGTGGTGACGGGCCGCCGCCACGCGATCTCGAATGGATGCTTCGGACGGTCGACGCCGAACCCGCTCTCGCAGCAGCACTCGCCGTTGTTACACCGTGGGGCAAGACGCCATCTTGGCGTGAAGCCAATCTAGGAGCACAACTGCGCGAATGGCTCGCTCCCAAATTCGACCAATTCCCTCAATTCGTTCTTGATACCGCCGACACGAAGGTTCTTCTATGTCCGGATTTTGGACAGGCCTTAGTGAACCCGTTCTACTACCTAAAGCGATCAGCCTTGCGTCGTCGCGTTGTTCGGGCTCCGTTTTCGTTCGTGCATGGCGACCTGAACCTTCGCAATGTGTTGTTTCCCACGGATTCGCACGGCGCGTCCCAGATGGATCGAGTCCGCTTGATAGATTTTCGACACGCTGCAAGTGAGCAATTGTCGATCGTTGATCTGGCGAAGTTAGAAGCCTGCCTGAGGTATGGCCTTCTCGGAGAGGTTCGAGACCAAACGGGCCTGGCGCAAGTGGTTGCTCTCTTGTCCGGCACTCGGCACACACTTGAGGTTCAGGCCGCTCCCGAGATATTGAACGGTAACAAGGAGTTGCAGGAGCGTTGGCGGCTACTGGCCGCAATCCGAAAGGGTGCGGCGGACCTGTTGAGTGCCAATTCTGAGGCCGTCGCTTCATATTGGATGACTCTAATCTCATATGCTCTTTCGTTTTGCACCTACGCAGGCATTTCTCTTCAAGTCCAACGTTTTACCTATCTCGATGCCGCTGGAATGTTCACTGGTCTATTCGAGGATGTTGACCTAAAGGCTCGGCAACTGGTCATGCAATTGGATCCCGGATTCTCACCGGCGGTCGATCTCCAACCTGAAGCGGCGCGGTCTGCTGGGCGAACCACCCTCTTGGCCAGAGCGATCGCGGAAGGACGTTGCGTGATTGTTGTCGGGTCGTATCTCGGCCGCGCCCAAGGCGTGGAACCTCTCGCTCACGCCCTACAGATGCTGCACAAAGATCTGGGAACTGACCCTCCGCCCGTGAATTCAGTCCGGTTGCTTTTTGAGAGTCTGGCCCGACGATTTCCGCGCTCGCAGATTGTACGTGGGTTGAAGACACGAGTTCAGAAGGCGTCGCGGCCTGCGGGGATTGAACTGTTGTCCAAACGGCCCTGGGCAGGCGTGATTCATTGCCACCTGCACGATTTTACGTGGCGCGTTATAGCTGGTCCAGGATGCTCTTGCTCGAGGGTCGAGGAGGAAGGGGACCTTGCGACGATAGAGGACCGCGCGGACACAATGGTCTTCGTGCCATTGTTTGGAGATGTCGATAGCCAGGAGGAAAGGGCCGTTGTTTCGGCTGTGGAATACCGCGAGCGCCTCGTATTGCTCGGTCGGGTGGGTGAATACCTAGAACGCAGGCGGCGACCACTAAGCGTGCTGTTTTGGAAATGCGAGGACATGTCGGTGGAATTCATCGCCGAGATTCGGGATTCCCTATCGGCGCGACTTACCAGCCCGGTGGACGTCTACTTCTTGTCCGATGAGGAAGATGCTCCGCGAGATGTTACTCTTGATGCGCTCGGACTGATTCGATTGAGAGGACGGCTCGAGGACTTTCCTGAGACAGGGGCGTCCCCAGCGGACGCTCCGTTAGGGGCGACTCGATGGCGACGCGGAGATTTTGTCGTCAATCTACCAGACGCCGGTCGTCTAACGAGAGGCCTCTTGGGCTACTTCCAGGACACGGGTAGATTGCGCGCGATCGTGCCCGATGAAGAAGACGGATTTCTTCTTGGCGCTCCCGTGTCGCGCGAGGACATCCTTAGCGGGCGGGTTGTCAAGCGTGAGGTCATAGCAAGTAAGCTGATGCCTGCGATCCAGGGGGCCTTTGCCTCTCGAGGCGCGCAGGTGCGCGTAGTGTTGGTCCGAGGGAGGGCTGGAGCCGGCGTCTCGACATCCCTTTGCGTAGCGGCCCATGAACTTCTCTCCAACGAGGTTTGCCCGGTCCTTGTCGTTGCTAGGAACGAAGGCTACGGTAAGAGCGAGTGGCAGCAAGCCGGAGAGATAGCTTCAGAGATAGCGCAGTTGTGTCAGAGGCCAGTTGTCGTTTTCTGGGAGGTGGCGGAAGGCTCCGCTCCAAGGATTGAGGAGTTTGCCGAGGGAGCTTCCCGACGCAAGGGCGAGGTGGTTTTGGTTCTGGGGGGCCGCAAGGAGACTCTCAATGACTTCGGCGTGCGTTTCAATGTCGCCGATGACTGGCAAGTAGAAATTCCGGATCATCTGCGAAAACCAGAAGCTAGAGCACTGGCGGGAATCCTTCAGGAGAATGGATTCTCGTCCGGCGTGGATCTCGAAACCTTGGCCGAGCGGATTTTTGAAGTCGGGATCCTGCTCCCGGCGATCTATGAGGCGACGGATCGCAAGAATCGCAAATTTCGAGAGATCGTTGCCTTTGAGTATCGACGATATGATCGCGACAAGCTAACTCAGCGCGCATATCGGTTAGTGTGTCTTTTAAGCGCATACGGACATCGAATCGGGCAGTTTTGGCTCCTGAAGTCTATTGGAAGTGCTTCAATTCACGACGCGCCCATTGTGCTGGGAAGGCTCGCCGCTGATGTCGTCCGAGAGCGCGAAGACCCGAGGAATGCTCCAGACGAGGTGCTTTTTAGCGCGCGACACAGACTAATCGCGGAGGAGGTACTTGGCATCGCGTATTCGGAAGCCGCTCATCGACTAGTCGATCTCAAGATTCTGATACGGAACTCAAACATGGCAAGTTCGGAGGAGGGCGAGACGGTCGCCGCCGTGTTATTGCGAAGGGGAGCTATGATGACGTGGCTCCGCGAAGCCTTTGAAGGACGCGACGAAGCGTTCTACGAAGAAGCGCGAACCCTGTACGAAGAAGCTCTTCAGAATCGCCCAATTGGACCTCGTGCGGAGACGACTCTTCGCCAGCAGTTCGCGATGTTGTTTCGCTCCTGTGGCCACTACGACGAGGCGATTGCCCAGGCCGAGGCGGCCTACGCACTAGATCGCAGCAATCCCGCGAGCATTCACATTCTTGGCCTTACACATGAAGCGCGTGCCCTTGCCTCGTGGGAGAGGGTTTCGGTATCACCTCAGGATAGCAAGGCGCTGGGGGCAGCTTTCGCGGACGAGAAGGACGCGACTACGTTCTTTCGGGAATCGCGCTCAATTCAACCACGGGAAGAATACGGGTACGAGTCTGAGGCGCGCTATCTCCGTAAACGTAACGATGTCCTGAAGGGATTGAACACCGCGAAAGCGACGGGAGAAGTTCGCGAACTAGTCAAAGAGTCTCGCCGTGGTCTGTATGCGGCTCTCGATCTTCTTCGCCAGGTCGAGATGCACGTCCCGGCTGAAAGGAGGAGGGAGTCCGGCGAAACGAAGTCGATCGTCCTGGCTGCAGTGGGCGACCTCGATCACGCCATCCAGGTGATTGGAGCTGAGATCGATGCGGCCAACGGAGACCCCATTCGGCGAATTCGGTTGCTTACCCTTGGCGCTGCCCTGGCCGCAGAAGCGCGTAGGTGGTCCGAATGCATCGCCTACTGCAAGGATGCGATCGCATCTGGCCATCATGCAGCAGCAATATACGCCACTTTGGACGGGGCTCTCGAACAAGGCGGCGGAAGTCGAGAAGAGCGAAAGCGCTACCTTCGCGAGTCGGCTGAGACCTGGAACAAGGAGAATCTTCATGCGCTGGTGGCATGGGCCAGATTTTGCTTGGAAGACAGAGAATGGGAGCGTGCTCAGACCGCCGTTCGTGCTGCGGACGAGATTTCGAGACGCGAGGGCATTTCCCATTTTGAGAGGGAGAAGGTAAGAGGACGATTGATGGCGCGCCTCCCCGATGGTCGACGTGAGGTCACCCGCCTGACCGGTTCCGTAGATAGATTGATCAGGGCGTTCGAGGGCAAGGTGCGGATCGATGGAGTACCCGACAATGTTTCCTTGTATTTTCGAGTCGGGGATGAGACAGCATCGCGCATTAAGATTGGGAGCCGCGTCTCGTTTTCAGTGGTATTGCGGTTGATCGGGCTAAGTGCCGGAGACCTAAGAGTGGAGGAAGGGGATTGATGTCGGTCTCGGCTGATGAATCGGGTCTGCAGAGTTTTCGTCGCGTCTTGAGCGCCTGTCACATCCGACCTGAAGGGACCGCTTTTAGGGATTCGGAGGTCCACAATGACGAATGTGAAAGGCGGCGGCGCGATTGCCGAACCTTTCCCCTTCCTCCGTGGGGAAGAGCGAGTTGACTGTGCCGCCATCACAGCAATGCTTGGGCTTGTGTCCAGCCTGCGCCCACCGTGCTTACCGCCTCGGAACGGCATCCGCGCCGCCGGAGGACAAGTCCCTGAAGGTGGCCGGTGAGCGCGGCCAACAAGCCCGTGCTCACGGAGCTCGAGGCCGACCGCCAGGGCCTTTGGAACACCAAGGATGTCGCCGCGTTCCTGCGGGTCAGCCGGTCCTGGGTGTACCACCAGGCTGAGGCAGGACTTCTGCCCTGCCTACGCGTCGGTTCGCTGCTCCGATACGATGTGGATGCCACTGTTGTTGTGGCGGCGCACGCTGCTCGAAGAACGCATTTCGCGCCTGTCGCCGGCCGCCACTGCACTCGTCGCGACGCTGATTCTCCTGGCGAGTGGTCTCATCGCAATCGGGTACCTGCGCATGCCCGCGCGCTTCATCGGCGGCCCGCGCGGCGAGCCGCCGCCGATCGGTTGAGTCTCTCGGGGACGTCCGCTCCGCGACGGCGGTGGCGGCCCCGGTTCGGGTGTGGGCGGCAGAATCCCGGTGTGGCTACCCCGCGAGGGAACGGGCGAAGCCAGGCTCGTCCAATACCTCCGCGGTGACAGCGCGCTCTCGTGCGCAGGTGACCAGTTCGCTCTGGTAGACCTCGCTATCCGGGGCGCCGAAGGCGTACAGACCGGCGACGTCCCCGTCCACTCCGGGCAGCAGCACGCCGCACACCGATACGCCCCGAAGGGTGCTGGCCATCGACGGATCGTGGGTCAGCGCTAGATGGCGCTCATCGAGGACTGGGATGTCGCCGGGGGGCGACAACAGGGCGAGCTGCCCCTGGCGTTCCCATGGGAACAGCGGGTCGCCGAACATGCCGGCGGCGGCTTCGTCGGGGTCGCGCGTCGAGCTCCACTCGAAGTGTCGGCCCATGCGCCATTGCCTGGGCACCAGGCTGGCACCAGCCGGAGCGTGATGCCCCTTGGCGAACGTCACGGTTGAGTGGCGACAAAGCGCTTGGGCGAGCAGCCGCGCCACGGAGGATGGCACGCCGGCGTCGACACGCGGTCTTGCCGTTCTCCAGCCGATCAGCACGCGGTCACCGAAAGCTTCGTCGACGGGCAGCTGCCATTGCTCGCCGGTGAAGCGGGGGCAAAGGAGCAAGGCGCGGAGCGGGTTGTCCGCGTCGTCGGGCGGCGTCGTCACGGGGCCACGGTCTCCGGGACGGGCGTGAACTTCGCCTCGGCCCAGTCGTACAGGCGACCCGCGGCTCGTGAAGCGCCCTCGTAGCCGATGAAGCCGCCGGCCAGGCACCCGACCACGCCGCCGATCGCCGTTCCCATCCCGGGGGTCACCGCGCTTCCCACCCACGCCCCGCCGGCACCGACGGTCTTGCAGCCGATCCAGGCCCCAGCCCATCCGGACACGACCTTGGTGGCCTGACGTAAAGGCCGGTCAGACTGCACGACCGAGTACACGTCCAGCGCGATGCCGACGACCGCCAGCACGCGACCGCCGTACTTGAAATACCGCGCGGACTTGTAGACGACCTTGCCAACGGTGCCCACCGGCGTGTGATCGGCTATGCCGAAGATCTGGTACGTCCCTTTCTGGTTCCAGTGATAGTTGATGGTGCCGGTCTTGACGTTGTACCCGTAGTCGAGCCTGAGGTTTCTCTTCCCCAGGGCGTCTTGAATGAACAGGGTCGACGTCGACCCGCCCTTCGGGGCCCAGCCGCGGTGGGCAAGCTGGATGCAGAGGCCGTTCGTCCCCGGCACCGGGATGGGGACGATCGCCGCGGCGCCTATGACGAACGGGATCTCGCCGGACAGGGGCGCGTCGTTCGTCGGGACCATGCGCCCCGGCGTGAATCCGACGGCGAAGTCGGTCGTCGCCCAGGAACGCCCATCCGGCATCAACGCCGAGAGCGACGTCAACCCGAAGCCGGCGGCTCGTACGCGCACGTCCCTGAGATTGTCACCGCGGCTCGCGGTGCCGACACTCACGATCTGAACCACCGTCGGGTCTTCCGACTCGACCTGCAGCGCCTCGCCGTTCGGCCCGCCACCCCAGAGGGCCAGCTCCCCCGATGTCCCAGGGTCCAGCACGAAGGCATGTTCATCGGTGATGTAGTTGAGATGAAGCTGGGTGGAAACCAGTCGAAAGTCAGCCACGCGATCCTCCCCCGGTTGCGCCGAGCTTCGGGCCAAGGACGGCCAGCTCGCCTCACGACGATAGTACAGCTCGCCCGCGATCCCACACCCAGGTCGATTCGAGCCCCTTAGCGGCAAACCGGAAGCGGCCGGGTCCGTCCACCGCACAGTGGCCTTTGGAACGGGGGACGCCGGTACCGGCGTCCTCGGGGGACGCGGTGACTCCGGGGGAGGTGGCCGCGTAGACCAGGGAGGTTCCTCCGGCACGGCCGGGGGGGGCCAGCATCGCAGGGAGTGGGGGAGCCGGAGGAGGGGCGGTAGCGCCGTCGCCGCGGGGGGCGGAGGCGTCGGAGGCGCCGGGGGAAGTGGCGGCACAGGGGGAGAGGGCGGCAGGGGGGGCCACGATGGGGACGGGACCGGGGACTTGGCGGCGGCGCGCCAGCCGGGAGCGGTGGAGCCGCTGGCGCTGGTGGAACCGGTGGTATCCCCAGCGCCGCAGCCTCGTGCGGCCTACCCATCACGGGGTCGTGCCTCGAGGACGGCTATTCCTGCATTGACTTCACCGGTCCCACTGCGCCGACGGCATGTCAGGGTGCGAAGAGCTCGTCTGCCCAGCCCTGCACGGAGCACTTCAACGCTGCCTGTCTCTTCGGAACGCCCGGGACGATCGGCTGCTACGTCACCTGGCGCGAGACGGGTGGAAACTATTTGATCGAGTGCGGCATAGAAGGGGGGCGCATCATCTGGGAATGATCGCCGCGCCGTCTGACCTGCGACGAGCGCTCGCGCGCTCCCAGACATCATCTCAACCAACCGGATGAACTTGTCAGCCGCCCGCCTCATCGCGGGTCGACCTGATCAAGGGCGAGACGATCGACCTCCGGTTGACCAGCGTCGGCAACGAGGGCAGCCTCGGGGAATGCCGAGAACGTCTGAAATCCCGTCTTGGGGGATGTTGCTGGGACTGGTGATGTGCGTTGCGTGCGGGGGCAGTGGCGGGAGCGGCGGTGGTGGGGCGGGGGGCCTGGGTGGAGCAGGCGGAAAAGGCGGAAAGGGCGGCGGCGTCGGTCAGACGGGCGGCGGCGGTGCCGCGGGAGGTACCGCCAGTGCGGGCGTCTCGGGTAGCGCGGGCGCAAGCGGGGGCGGGGGGATCGGTGCTGGTGGGGCGGTAGGCGGCGGCGGCAGCGCGGCTGGCGGACACGCGGGTTTTACAGGCGTCGCGGGCGCTGGGGGCAACACTGCCACCGGAACAGGTGGCAAGGGCGGAGCAGCAGGTGCCGGCGGACGTGGCGGCGGCGCTGCGGGTGGCTCTGGCACGGCCGGCTCCCTCGGCTCCGCGGGCGCGGGCGGTGCGGGAGCAGTGGGTGGCGCGGGCGGCGCTGGCTGCGGCACCCTCGGTCATTCCTGTTGCGCGGCGACATCGGGGCCACCCACGTGCGGGGCGGGCCTGGCCTGCTTCGCTGGCACCGCGCCCGGCGCAACCTGCGCCCCATGCGGCGGCATGCTCCAGCGCTGCTGCCCTGGCACCGCGACCGTGCCGGTTGAAACCTGCAACGATGGATTCTCGTGCGTGGATCAGGGCGGCGACGCGCCACCCGAGTGCGTGGGTGGTGATCCGGGCACTGGCGTGTCCTATGTCGGGTGCACGTTCGTCGGCGGGTACGATCGGGTCGTGATCGCCAAGAAGGACGTGGCACGCGATATGTGCTTCAACGTGGTCCTGAAAAATCCCGGCACCGCGACGACGGGACTGACGGTGCCGGGCACGTTTGGCCTGGAGTACTCGCACATCACGGGTGCAGCAGCCTGCCCCACCCGCCAAGCGACTCTACCCCTCACCACGAGCAAGACCGTCGGAACAATCTCGTGGGTCGATCTGCGCGCGTCGTCGACCTATCCCGCGCATGCGAGCATCGACGCGGCCATGGTCTACGCCCCAACGAGCGGCGGCGTGTCCGCCAGCGAAAAACTCACCGCCAGCAACGTCGACGTCACCGCCTCCTGCCCGTAGGGGGTCAGCGACGGTTCCAGTGCGGCTTGAAGTCATTGTCCTGGGACCACTGGGAGACCACGATGCAAGGTTACCTGGTCGCGCGCGTCCTCTCGCTGAGCTTTCCTGAGGACCGCGAGGCGCTGATGGCCGCCGGAGCGTCGATCGGCCACGAGCGGGAGATCGCCGGTCTGCACTTTCCCAGCGACGCGCGGGCGAGCAGCGCCCTCGGCCAGGCCCTGTTCGCGCGCCTCGGGGGCAACGAGACGTTCCTGCGGGAGGTCGACGCGGCGAGAGCCGAGTGGCGCCGGGGGCCGCGACGCTGACCGGCCCCCGCGACGGCGCGCGCCGCTACTTGTAGAACGTCAGATCGTCGATCCAGATGTCGAAGGTGTCGTCGAGGTCACCGAAGTAATTGTAGGGCCCGAACTCGATGCTCCACACCGTGGATGGCTTGAACGGGGTCGCCACCCCACCGGTGAGGTACGAGAAGGGGATGGTGATCTGCGTCCACGAAGTCGACAGGCTGCTGAGAAGGTACAGGTTGGGCGTGCAGGTGCTGACCATGCAGGTTCCGCCATTCGACACCGACTCGGTGGACGGCATCTGCCCGCGAACCTGCATGTAGCTGGGCGTTCCTTTTGCCCAGAACTTGATGCCGGTGTAGCCGGATGCATCGTAGGTGCCGGGCATGCCGCCAAAGACCGGCAGGTTCAACAGGACCCCCAGGCCGGCATACTCGGTGAAAGTGCCGTGGACGTGCATCGCGTAGTTGCTCGTCCCGCGTGGTGTGGACAGGAGGTCGGGCGAGGCGACCGTCCCCGGGATGGGGCTGATGGCCGACAGGCTGGTGTAATCGTCGACGTACGTGAATCAGAAGCCGACGCGACCGTTGCCGTTGCAGATCCAGCCGGTGTCGGCCTCCATGTCGTCGATCAGATCGCCGCAGGGGCCGGGCGTGGTCGAGCCACCGCTGCCGCCGCTGCCGCCGCCGACTCCGCCGCCGCCAGCGCTGCCGCCGCTGCCGGTGCGGCCGCCGCTGCTCGTGACGCCGCCGCTGCCGCTGCCGCCGCCCGTGCCGGCGGTCCCGCCCGTTCCCGCGCCGCCGCTGCCGGTCAGCGCCGCGTCGATCGGCATACCGGCGTCGGGCGTCGCGCAGGTGCCGCCGGCGACGCAACGCCCGCCCGAGCAGCACCCGTCGCTGCAGCTGTCTCCGGCGCAGCAGACATCGCCCAGGCCGCCGCACCGGGCGCACACGCTGGTGGTACCCGAGGTGACGCAGGTGTTGCCGGCGCTGCAGCGGCTCGCCGGGTCCGACGACGGACAGCAGGCATCGCCGGCATTGCCGCACGACGTGCACGTCGTTCCATTGCAGATCAGATTGTCGTAACAGGTGCTGGAGCAGCACGTTTGCCCGGGCCCGCCGCAGCCGGAGCAGCGCCCCGCCTGACAGCTTCCTCCGGCCGCGCCGCAGGCCGTCGTTTCACCGATGCAGACGCTGTTGAAGCAACAACCGTTGCCGCCGCAGCTGTTGCCGGGGCAACACGCGGCCCCAGGCGTCCCGCAGGTGATGCATACACCCCCGCCGCAAACCACGCCGTCACCGCTGCAGGTGCCGTTGCCCCCCTTCGTATCGGTGCAACAGGGCGACCCGAGAGTCCCACAGCTCGCGCAGATGCCGGCGTTGCACTTGGTCGCGGTAGCCGTGCACGCTCCGTCGGTGGGGTTCGCCCCGCAGCAGGGTGTGCCCAGTCCGCCGCACGCGCCGCAGACCCCCGCGTTGCAGATGCCGTCGCCCAGGCCAATGCATGGGCTGCCCTGGGTCATGCAGATCCCAGAGACGCAGCAGCCCCCGTCGGTGCACGCGTTGCCGGCGCAGCAGGGGAGCCCGGGGCCACCACAGGTCGTGCCGATGCTGCCGCCCTGTGGTGCGGCGCCACCCGCGGTCCCTCCGCTGCCCTGTCCCAGCGCGCCCCCGGCTCCTGCGAGACTGCCGGACGTGCCGCCACCGGTCTGTCCAGCCCCCTTCGACGATCCCCCGCAACCCTCGGTCAATGATCCGGTGACAACGAGCATGAACAACGCGCCCAAAGCGAAGGTAGTCTCGCTCGTTCTCATTTGATTGCTCCTAAAGACTAGGTTCGCCCGTGGCCAGAACGGGACTTCGTAAGGAACGTGATGGTAATGGATTTTCGAAACGGGCGCGAACGGGCGAATCACGCGCCTTTTCCGGAAAGCGTCAGGGCGTGTGTCGTCTGAACATCGTGGTTCAAAGCAACGATCTCGACCGTATGACCCTTCTCCCAGCCGCTCCGGCGATGCTTGCGTTGCCAGGCCGGGTCCGGCACTGTAGCCAGCGGCGTGATCAAACTGGTCGGTCGGACGAGCGCGGTCTTCTTCGCGGGCTGGTTGGCGGGGCAGGGACTGGCGTGCACGAGCACCCCGGCAACCCCGGGCAGCGGGGGCACTGCCGGACCAGGAGGCGGAGGCGGCGGAGGCGGGGCGACGCCCTCCGGTGGCAAGGGCGGCATTGGCGGCAACGTCACGGGCCCTGGCGGGGTGGGCGGGGGACGTCAAGCGGCGGGAGGCTCCGTCGGTAGCGCGGGCCGATCAGGCGGGCCCGGGGGCATGTCGGGGGGCGGCACGGTAGGCGGAGGTTTCGGAGGAGCGACCAGCCCAGCGACCGGGGGTGTCAGTGGCGCGGGGGGCGGACCGGCTGCTGGCGGGCACGGGGGGGCCGCCGGCGCTGGCGGTTCGGGCGGCGCAGCGTGCGGCGCCGGTGTGGGCCTGGCCTGCGTCGATCCCACCTGGGCATCGTGGCCCATGCCCAACTCGCTGGTGGACGTGGCGGCAGGCGCGCCCAACCCGATGAAGCTGCGGGACAATGGCGACGACACCGTCAGTGACCCGGTCACCGGGTTGATGTGGCAGCGAACGGTCCCGGTCACGACATACGCGCCCCCGGATGCGACCAGGCACTGCGCGGCGCTGCGCGCAGGCGGACACGACGACTGGCGCGTCCCCAGCGCGATCGAGCTGGTGAGCATCGTCGATCCCAGCCGCGGGACACCGGCGCTGGATCCCGCGGTATTCCCGGATACGCCGAGCACCCTCTTTCTGACGACCACCACCGCAGGAAGCACGACCGCGGTGTGGCTGGTCGACTTCTCCGACGGCACCCTGGACGGCGACGCCAACTTCCCCTCGTCGCCGCGCAACGTGCGTTGCGTGCGCTGATGCGGGAACAGTGAAGGACGGATCACAATGAAGAAGCCGGACTGTCTCCACCGCCCCGCCTGGACAGCGCTGTTGGTGATCGGCGCGATCGGTTGGCCGCTGCTCGCCGAAGGCCTGGCCGGGGCGGAAGCGCCGCCGGGACGCTACACCGTCACCGACACGACCGTCCTCGACACGAAGACGGGGCTGACCTGGCAGCGCGTCGCGTCCTCCACCTCCTTCACCTGGGACACGGCGAAGAGTTACTGCGCGACCGTGACCGGCCTGCCAGGGGCGGGGTGGCGCCTGCCCACCATGAAGGAGCTGGCGACGCTGCTCGACCTGACGAAGCCGGCGCCGACCTTCTACATCGACCTGACGGTGTTCAACATGCCGACGAACTACGTGAACACCGACGGCGTGTTCTGGACCGCCACGCCTTACGCCGGGCCGCCGCAGCTGAACTGGAACGGCAACGCGGGCGCGTGGAACGTGTACTTCAAGGGGGGCGTCACCTACTACAACCAGACCGTGGTCGGCGCCTGGGCCCGCTGCGTCCGCTGACGTTGCGACCGGTGGCGCTCACCACGGAAGCACGGGCGCCAGGTCGTAACCGCTGATGTCGTTGTTGCCGGTGCCGGCGGACCATATCATCAGCGCGCGATCGGCACCCCAGGCCATCGAAGGGTGCGGATACTCTGCAAACGGCATCGCGGCCAGAGGGCCCTCGACGATGAACTCGTCCGTCCCTGGCGGCACATCCAGCAGCCGTCCGTCGGCGGTGAAGCGGGTCGCCGCCAGCCCATAGCGGAACTGGCTGATGACGACGTTCCGGGCCCAGACGATCACCGAGCCTGTTCCCAGGCGCGACAAGCACGGGCCGTTGCTGCCGCCCGCGGGGATCCCGACCGTCAATCCGCCCGGCGGATCCTTCAGCGAGCCGTCGATGCCGATGCGCACCACGTGGGTGGTCGACGTCGAGCTGGCGCGCACCGCCCACAGCGCCACGAACTGCGTGCCATCGAAGATGACCTGCAGGTTCTCGATCATGTCGGGCTGCGGCGGCGCGATCGGAAACGGCGCGCTGTCGAGGGCATGGCCGGTGCCGTCGAGACGTACGCCGTAGATGGCGAGGTCCTGCATGCTCTGCTGGGGCCAGACCGCCAGCAAGGTCGTCCCGTCGGTGGCCAACACGGCATGTCCCTGCGCGCCGTCGGGGAACGGGACCACCGCGGCGCCAGGGTGCCCGGTGGAATCGACGGGGGACAGCCACAGGTTGGGAGACGTCAAGCCGGTGTTCGTCATCCTGCCTTTCGTGTAGCCGACCAGGAAGCCCGACTTGGTCGCCACCGCCGCCGGAGAGCCTCCCGTGTCGGGCTGGGAGGGTGGGACGTTGGGCGGGACGGTGGGGGGATCCTTCGAGAGCACGATCGGCCCGTCCAGGGTGCTGCCCGCCGGGGAAACGATCAGCGCCTCGACCCGGCCCCAGCCCGTGTTGACGTAGGAGACCAGGTAGCGTGTGCCGTCGAACGCGATCGACGGATAGCTGGTCGTCTCGCTGGCGTCCAGCAGCGGCCCCGACGACAACGTCGTCCCGTCGGGCGCGATCACGTAGCCCTGCAGTCCCCCGGGGATGTTGCTGGAGTAGGTGATCGAGCCAATCGGCGCGACCGCCAGGAAGTTCTTGCCGTCGAAACCGATCGCAGCGCTGGCCTCGCCGTTCTCGACCGCGCCGAATTCCTGCGACAGGTTGCGGGCCAGCATGCTCGGCGGCATGAACCCGTGAGCCACACCACCCGCGTCGTACGCGATCAGATCGAACTGGTACAGGCGGCCGCCCTGACTGGCGGTCCGCTTGATGGGGCCGATGCCGGCGGCGTACCAGTCCACCTGGGTCTGCGTCGCCTGACTGGCGGCGTGCGACCGGGATAACATCTCGGTCGTCACGATGTTGCGCTCGATGCGAAGCGCGCCGGGGAAGCTGCCCACCGGTACGGCGACATCCTCCAGCCGGATCGACGTGGTGGCGTGCAACGCGATCGTCTCGTTCACGCCATCTCCGTCGATGTCGCGTCCGGTATCCTGGGCCGGGACGTCGAAGGCGACGAAGGTGCCGCACACGTCGATGGGAAACGGCACCTCCGTGTACGCGGGCAGCGGAAACGGCAGCTCCATGCCGGTCAGCAACCTGTCGGCGCTGGTGCCGTAGTTCACCAGGCCACCGGCCGAAACGTTCACGTATTCTTCGAGCTCGCCCTCCGAGCTCTCGTTTGTGTTCGAATTCCACAGCACCAGCGCGCTGTCGCCGCCGATGGGCTTCGTTCCCGTGATCGACCGCTCCTGAACGAACGTCAGGTCGAGGCTGGCAAGGCCCGGCGTCGACCCGTGGCCTTCGAACATCCAGCGCGCGCCGACCTGGTAGGGGAAAAACGCAGCGGGCGTCAGCGGTGCTTGGGCCGTGCACGCGCCCGGGCTGCCCGCGGCGCCGTTGCCGCCGTTGCCGCCGGCGCCCCCGTTGCCCACCGACTGTCCGCCGACGCCCGTGCCCGCGTGCCCACCGCTCGCACTGCTCGGGCTGCCGCCGCCGGCGCTGCCCGCTCGGCCGCCGCCCCGGCCACCGGCGTCGCCCGCGCGGCCGCCGCCACCACCGCCAGCGGAGACGGTGCTCCCTGCCGTCCCCGTTCCGCCTGCCCCTCCCGCCGCGCGCCCTCCGGCGCCGCTCGGCCCAGCTGGGCCCCCGCTACACGCCGCCATCCCCACGCCAGCCAACACCAGGAACCAGGTCGGTCTGCGGTTCATCACGGCCGGCACTATAGACGTCCCGCCCCGCCCGCCGCCATCATCGTCGTCGAGGCGTTGTTGGTCGCTCCGAGCGGCGCCGACCTGGTTACCACCATTGAGGTGCGAATGCGGTACGTGAACCAACGGTACCAGCACGAAAGCCTTCGCGATCAATCGCTGCGCGACGTCCTCCAGGAGTACGACGAAAACGCCTGCACCTGGCGTCCATGATCTTCTGGGCGCTGCGCTTCATGTGTGCGCTGGTGGGGATGGGGGCCCTCTTCCTCGAGTGGCGAGTGGGTGTCGTCGTCCTGCTGTCCGTGGTGGTCGACTTCGTGGCCTACCTCTGGATGGCTTTGCCTCTCTTCAGCTTGCGGTACGAGCTCTTGTGCCTGCTCGCGGTCGGGGTCGGCACAGGCGCCCTTGTCGGCTTGGGACGCTCGATCGTGCCATGGTGGCTTCCTTCGATCGTCGGGGGGGCGCTCCTGTTGCTCCTGCGGGGATCGGCGTACCTGATCGGTCTGGGAAGTCACACTCTCGAGCCTGCCGACGTGCTTCCAACCCTCGGTTCTTCCGCCATGACGGTCGCCGGGTGGGGTACCGGGCTGCTGATTCCGGCCCTGCTGCGCCGTGACCATCGCGCTCGCCGATGATTTCCTGGCGCCCATCGAGGGACGGGATGTGGCCGGGGGCGAGAAGAGGGGCGATCTGTCCCTGGCGTTCCCATGGGAAGAGCGGGTCGCCGAAGACGCTGGCGGCGGCGTTGCGCCTGGTCGACGGTAGGTGGCGCTGCCTGGACGAAGCGACGGCGGCGACACCCGAGGCGGTGGCGACGCGGCTGGAGGTCTGCGCCGACCTGGCATGACCACCGGCGACAGGCCAAAATCGACGCAACTTCTTGGCCAGCGTCGCGATAGTAGCCAAATGCGTGGGTTACTCGGACCACTCCAGAAGGCACGGCGGTCTCATGGTAGGAGGCACTAGAGATGTCTGGCCTTCAACCTGTCGACGCTCCTGGACGACCTCTGCCGGCGGCGACCAGCATGCAAGAGAAGTTCGCCGACGCGATCGGCCGCTCGCAGAAGTACATGCCTGCGGACGCTTGGTCCTACGTGAAGGGCCTGCTGGATCCCCAATCCCTTGCGCTGATTGTCAGCGTGACGGGCCTGTGGGCTCTATCTCACTTCTTCGGCGTGGGTGAGATCGCGGATGGCGTCCTACTCGTAGCGGGGACGTTGACGCTCGGAGCCTCCGCGGTGGATGTCGGTCGTGACTTGCTGGCTTTCGGACTCGGAGTACGTGAAGCGAAGACGACGGACGACCTGGAACAAGCGGCACGCCGGTTCGCTCACGCGGTCGTCCTAGGGGGCGTCACGATCGTAACCGCCATGTTCTTCAAAACGCGGCCGAAAGCATTCAACGAACCGGTGTTTCCGCCGGTACGAGTTCCTACGCCGGGACCGCGTGGTCCCGGCCTGTTCTACAAGCCGCAGATCAAAATCGCGCCGATAGCCAATCCGGATCCCATGTTCACGACTATGGGCATCACGGACATGTTCGGCGACATCACCATCGAGGCTAAGCTGACGACGCCGCAGCAACTCGAAGTCTTGTGGCACGAACGGGTCCACCAAATTCTCACGCCTCGTCTCTACTTCTTACGCAACATCAGGATCAAGGCCGCCATCGAAGGATACAATCGATCGTACTTGCTCCGGTACCTCGAAGAGGCACTGGCGGAATCTTACTCGCAACTGCGGGCGAGGGGACTTCCCGGCTTGATCTCCGGAATCAGATTCCCTGTCAGAAACGGGTACGTTACGATTGGTGCAATGGTGCGAGAGACGCGCGGCATTCTGCTGGGGTCGGTCCTTGTCGGCGCGACCACCTATCGGGTCATCTTCCAGCCGGGGCCGTGATGACGCGTGGATGGAAGATCCTGGGTCGCCTCCTAGGGAGCCGACCACCTTTACGACCAGCCGTGATGACGGTCGATCAGGTCCGGGATATCGCTCAACAAAACCTGGCGACCACCGGGCTGTGGCGTCCTGAAATCTCTGTGCAGTTCCGGCCCTCGGAGGCAGACGCGAGTCGGGGAGTGTGGCACGTCATAACGAATGTTCCGAACCGAGGTGCCCATGCGCACCTCGTTATCGATGATATCGACCAGAGGATCGTTCAGCGGTGGCTTGTAGATCGCTGAACGGCAGCGCCCTGTTCTCGCGGGTGCGTATGGCTCTCGGGCTTGCCACAGAACTCCCGGCCGTTGTCGGTCAAGATGGCCCCGACGGTGATGCCAGGCGCTCATAGAACGGCAGCGCGCGATCGTGCAGCAGGTCGCACGCCCTGATGGGCATCTTCGACCTGCGGAAGGTGCTTGTGGCGCGTCTCAATGTCATGGCGGAGCCAAACACCTCGTAGACCTCCGGCGCTGACGTTCGCGTTATCGAGGCGGAGATGGTTCGCCACGCGCGGCGGCCCGTCGTCGGATACTGCAGCGATAGTCGAGAAGCCGCTTCTCGACGTCGGGGGCGACGCGGTTCGGGTGTAGGGTTCGTGGACCACGCTTCTGCTCCACGAGGGTGGCCGGCGTTCAACATAGGGAACGTCAACCTGTCGACCGGTGACTTCGTATCCGTTCGACGAACACCGTCGCTGACGGACCGGGGCGGGGGTGCTACTTGGATGGGCGATGGTCGTCGAGCAAGCCGAGGGATGCACGCCTGAAAATGTTGGCGTCGAGCCGCTGGTGAGCGTCCTCTTTCTCGAGGGTCTTCTTCCAGTTGAGCGGCGCGAGGTCCAGGACGCGGCGGACGGGCCAGCTCGGCAGGAGGCAGAAGAGGTCTCGGAGGTAGGCCCAGGGCTCCACGTCGTGGAGCTGGCAGCTGGCGAGCAGGGAGACCAAGGCGGCGTTGACGTCGGCGGCGTCGTCGGTGGCGACGAAGAGACAGTTCTTGCGGCCGATCGCTTCACGGCGCAGCGCCCGCTCGGAGCCATTGTTGTGGATGGGAAGTCGGCCGTCGTCGAGGAAGCGCTGGAGCGCCACGCGCTGGTTGAGCGCGTAGCCGATGGCCTTGGCGGTCGGACTCTCGTCGAGGACGCGGCCGGCCTCCGCCTGACACCAAGTGAAGAACCCGTCGACGATGGTCTTGGACTCGGCCCGCCTGGCCGCGAGGCGCGCCTCGGGCGGCGCGGTGGCGACGCCGCGCTCGACGCGAAACAGCCCGCCGATGTACGCCAGCGCTTGCCGCGCGCGCTCTGGATCGGTCTCCAGCGCCTTCCACCAATACCGCCGCGCGTGGGCCCAGCAGGCGACCTCGATCAAGGTCCCGCGCCTGTAAAGATGGTCGAACACGGCGTGCGCGTCGGCGACGAGGTAGCCCTCGTATCCCTCGAGCAGCCCGTCGACGGCGGCGCTGTCGTGCTTGGCGGTGTACCGGAACAGCACGTGCCGCTCGGGCGCGATGACGACCCAGAAGTGCCCACGCCGGCACTTCTCGCGCGCCTGCACCAGCACGCCCGTCGCGTCGGTGCACAGGTAAGGCGCGCCCCGCGCGTCGGCCCACATCGCCTCGACCAGCGGCGTGACCAGGCCGCCCAGCGCCTCGTGCCATCCGCAGATCGTCGACCGGGCCAGCTCGAGCCCCTCGCGGCCGTAGATGCGCTCGAGCCGGTGCAGCGGCAGGTGGTCCTGCCAGCGCCGCACGATCGTGTCGGCGAGCAGGCCGGGACCGGCGAGCGCCCTGTCGATGGGCAACTCCGGCGGCGGCGCCTGGAACACTGTGGTTTCGCCGGTGGCCTCGCGCTCCTTCAGCACGAACTTGGGCTTGCGGACACGCACGACGACCAGCGACGCCGGGCGCCGCTCGACGGTCTCGGTCACGTCCTCGCCGATGCGCACGAAGGCTTCGGTGCCCTTCTGCTGCACCTCGGGCGGCAGGACCTCGACCTCCACGCGCGGGAGCTTCTCGGGCAGCGGCTTGCGACCCGTCGGCTTGGCGCGTGTGTGCGCCGCCACCGGCGTCTCGGCCGGCGGCGCAGGCGCGGGCGTGGCCGCGCTCCCCCCGGCGTCGTCGCCCAGCAACATGCCCAGCATCGACATCGTGAGCTGCGCGTCGCTTCCCGACAGCCGCTCGCGCCTTTGGCCTATCAGCCCGAGCTCGAGCCGGCGGCACGCCTCCATCGACTGAAGGTACAGCTTGCGGTACTCGTCCCGCTCCGCGACGACCGCGGCGTGCTCTGTGGCCAGCACGTCCATGCGCGCGCTCAGCTCCGCGAGCCTGGCTTCGATGGAGGCGCCTTCTGCGTCGGTCACGCGATGCTTGCAACACCACATCGCGATCGATCCGTCAAGCGGCTGCGCGGCGTTTCTCCTCCTTGTCGACTCCAGCGCCACGCCGTCGATGTGGATCGACATCGCCCCACTCGCCGCAGCTGGCAACTCGAACACCGCGCGGTGAAGCCGCTTGTACAGCAGGCAGAGGCCGTTGCGGTCGAACCACAACACTTTGAGCCGCGTCGCCCCCTTCCCCGAGAACACGAACAGCGCGCCGCCCTCGACGGGATACTGGCCCACGCGCTCGCGCGCCACCTGCGCGAGCCGGTCGAATCCGTACCGCATGTCCACCGGCTCGGTGCACACGAAGATGCGCACCCCCGTCGGGATCATCGGGCGGCCTCCAGCACGTGCAACAAGCCCGTGAGTGCGTCGGCGTCGAAGGACGGCGGCACAACCACGCTCCGTCCGTCGAGCAGCCTGACCTCGAACCGATCGTCCGCGGTCGACACCCGCGTGGGCCGCACCTCCACGATTTTGGCCAGCGCCGACTCCGCCTTCTCCAAGCCCGTCGCCTTCCGCAGCTCGCGCTGCCATCGGTACAGGGTGCTGGTGCTCGTCCCTGATCGACTCGCGAACACCGCCGCGCTCTCGCCGCTCGCCTCCCACCGCGCGATCCCGGGGGTCACCGCGCTCCCCACCCACGCCCCGCCGGCACCGACGGTCTTGCAGCCGATCCAGGCCACGAATAGCCCCCTCCGAGGTTGATTGCCGCCCACTTATGCAGAGGGCCCAGACCGAAAGACGGCCGATATCGTCCATCATACAATGGCAGGATTAACCGGGGAGCGAGCGACCGCGAACACCAGATCAGTTCAGTTGCCCAGTATTTCCACCTACGTTCAGCCGCAGAAGCGCCGCAATCGAGCGTAGAATAATTTTAAAGTCGAGCCATACACTCCAATTTCGAATGTACTCGAGATCGTAACGTGTCCTGACCCGCATATCATCGGCCTCATCGGTAACTCCCCGAAAGCCGTTAATTTCGGCCCATCCGGTTATTCCAGGTTTTACTTTGTGCCGGCGCATGTAGCCCTGGATCTGAGTACGATATGCCTCGTTGTGCACGATTGCCTGGGCATGGGGGCCGACTAGCGACATTTCCCCAGTGATCACGTGAATGAATTGAGGCAACTCATCGAGCGACGTCTGGCGCAAGAAACGTCCTAAGGTCGTGAGCCGGGAGCCGACCTTCGGCGCCTTTCCAATCGTCAGGCCATCCTCACACACGGTCATCGTGCGAAACTTCATCAAGCGAAATTCTCTTCCATTTAGCCCCAGATGCCGCTGTCGAAAAAGCACCGGCCCACGCGACGTCGCCTTTATAGCGATCGCAATAAGAATCATGAGCGGAGCCATGAGGACCAACGCGATCGAGGCCACGCTCAAATCCATGACACGTTTGAAGGTTCCTGTTGTACCGCGCGACGGAACATCAAACACGTCAATCATTGGTAGATCGCCAAGCTGATGCCAGCGCGAGTGCGCCAGACCGAAAGTGACCAAGTCCGCCAGCAATCGTACATCCACGGTGGTGTCAGCCAGTCCGCGCACCAATTCCTGCACTCGAATACTTGCAGCATTCGGAAGTGCGATATACACGTCATCAAACGTTCCCGACGCAGCCTCGCGAAGGAGATCTTGAAACGATCCTTTGACTGGCAACGAAATATTGGTTCGCCGCGCGGGGCCACGATCGTCGTAGACACCCACGATTCGCTGCCCAAGCCCGGGCGTTCGCCTGAGCATGTGGATGATTCGTTCCGCGCCGGCTGTGGAGCCTGCGATGGCGACCCGACGCTGGCGAACGCCGTTCTCGCGCAATCGCGATATCGTAGTCTTGGCGACCGCCCGCCAACTCAATAGCGCCGAGAGAGCGAGGAAAGCCCATGTGGCCGCCGTGATTCGATCATACGCTCTGATCGTGCCCGCAACGAAGCCAATAGAAATTAGTATCATTGTGCTGACGAGCCACGAGTTCGCAACACGCCACATCTCAACGGCGAAGCTGTCAGTGTGAGCAGGGCGATACAATCTCGCTCTTTCTCCGGCGAGGTAGAAGCATAAGACGGCTAACGGCGTGGCCACGGTTTCGGTTGCTGTCCAAGGTTCGTGCAGCGATCGGCGTGCAATTAGGTGCGTCGACGCCACGATTGCCGCGTCGAGAAGTCTGATGGTTACGGCGGGAAGCAGGATCGACCAATTCGACGCGCGATTGCAACTGACCTCCGTTCGTGCCTCCGCAGTCGGACCAATCGCCACAGACCGGGAAATGAGTCGCCACGTCCAACGAACACCAACCACGACCAAAAATGTCGACGCACCCTGACCCAAAGGGGAATCAACATGCCAGAAACAAAGGATCAGTCCCCCGAAGAATATCAGGGAGGACGTCGCCAAAGCACCCGTGCGGGTGCGTCGATCCAGCCGTAGAGGGGACGGATGCCGAACACTCCACATTTCGGCACTCATCTTCTTGTTCCTGCGCTAATGAGGCGACCGATCACATCTTCGCCTAGGCCGGTAAGCAGTGCCAGTCCGATCCCCATCGCCTGATAGCAATACCCGTGGGGAACTAGATCTGCCGCGTCTGGGCGAAGCCGTTCCACAACGGCGGCGAGTATCAGGGCAGTTCCACAGAGAGTCTCTGCCAGAAACCGACGCCATTCTTTCCAGCGCTCGACGGCGCTCACCGCCCCTTCTTCGGTGGCGATGGGGGCCTCGGCTCTAATCGCAACATCGCGCTGCTTAATCACCAAGACTCCTCCTAAGGCGGCGAGAGATGACGGGAGGATAGTGCAGGCGCAAAATCCTGGCAAAGGGGTGCGGGGCGCCGAAGGCGTAGAGACCGGCGACCTCTCCGTCCACGCCGGGCAGGAGCACGCCGCACACGAATAAGCCCCGAAGGGCGCTGACCAACGACGGATCGTCGGTCGGTGCTAGCTGCCGCTCATCGAGGATGACGGCCAGCCGGTGAATGGCATGAGGGATGTGGGGGTCTATGACGATGGAACGGGCCAACTCCTGATTGGACCCTACGCCCCCGTTGCCCCTGACGCTGCCCCCTTCCACGGGGTTCTCGGAACTCTCTCCCAGGGTTGTCCGACCACGCGTGTCGGGCTTGCGGTCATCGGCGTGATCGACGGCGAACAAGTGCAGCTTTCAGGATCGAGTGTCCGAGCGACCGTCACGACGGCAGCGAGCAACAAGATCATTCCGTTCGAGGTACTCTTACCGCCGGCGGGCGACGGGCGGACCCACCATTTGACGTTCTGGGAACCACGTGGTTTCGGGCAGTTCGCTGAAGCGCCCAGCGGATTGAGGGCCCCCTGGGCGGGTACGCCTGTGCGATCGGCGTCGCTGTATGGGGACCGTGAGGCCTGGTACCGGGCGTAGCCGGCGCGCTAACATAGCGCGATGACGGTCGGCCTTCGGGGCGTTCATCGTCTTCTGGTACTGGCGCTGGTTTTTGCTGGATGCGCTTCTACTTCGCTGAGCGCGCCCGAGGCGCGAGTACCGGTCTTGCTTGGACCGGTTGCCTGTATCGAATGTGTGGCGCAGCAGGCAGATGGTGCTGCGCTGCCACGACTTACGTTCGGCATGAACCGACGCACCGTTGGGGTCGGCGTCTCGCAGGACAGCAGGGAACTGGCGACGCCCCTGACTGGCTGTGGGGCCGCGCTCGGGGGTGGTCCTTGCCAGGGCGGTGATCTTCGCCTGGTGAGTGTTCGCGCGCACGCCTGGGCCCTGGTGTTCCCGCTGTTGTTCTATGTGGGCGACCTGCAGATCGAGGGTGAAGCCGTGCGAGTGTCATCGCCCGAGCAGACTGGCCCGGCCCGGCTTTGAGCACGCGTTCTCGCTTCGCGCGCGTCGCCTTCGCGCCCTGCGTGCTGGCGCTTGCGGCGGGCTGCGCCGGTGCCCGTGTCGACGTCACAGCGAGGAGTGCTCGTTATCCCATTTCACTCTCCCACTTGGTTCGGGACCGGACAGGCCGTTTATACGACGGAGGATCCTTGGATGCCGTGGGGACCTTCTCCAGCAGCAAGTCCTCGTACGGCATGTTCTACTCCGCTCTCGGGGCATCCCCGCACTACGACGTATCCGATGACGTAAACCGACAGGTCTCGTCGGTCGGCGGCGAGGCCATCATCGACGCGACCGTGTCGGTGACGACCGATTGCAACGCCCTCAATGGGTTTCCGATTCTGAACGCTATCCCGATATGGCCCGGCTGCGTACACGTGTTGATATCAGGCGCGATCGTTCGCCGTAAGGCCCTCACCAAGATAGGGAGCCCCGACGTTGGCGCCGTCGACGGAGCGCCGGCCCCAACCTCACACCGAGAATGAGACGCCGTTCAGCGAGATTGAACCTGCGTGGCGGTAAACGTGTTGTCCGCATCCACCAGGCACCGAAGAGTGCAGGGTGGGACTCTCCAAGCTGGTGGCGCCGACAGTCCGGGCGCCCCGGCGTTAAACATAGGTAACGTCAACCTGTCGACGGTGATATCGATAACGCTAGGGACCGAGCGAAGCCAGGCTGGTCCAGTGCCTCCACGGTGACAGCGAGCTCTCGTGCGCATGTGAACAGTTCGTTCCGGTAGGCCTCGCTCCGTGGCGCCGAAGGCGTAGGAACCGGCGACGTCCCCCGTCCACTCCGCTGCGCCTGGCGTTCCCATGGGAAGAGCGGGTCGCCGAAGATGCCGGCGGCGGCTTCGTCGGGGTCGCGTGTCGAGCTTCACTCGAAGTGTCGGCCCATGCGCCATTCCCGGGGAACCAGGCCAGGCACCCGACCACGCCGCCGATGGCCGTTCCCATCCCGGGGGTCACCGCGCTTCCCACCCACGCCCCGCCGACACCGACGGTCTTGCAGCCGATCCAGGCACACTCCGCCGGGCCCGCCCACTAGCTAAGCTAGGCTGCGCTGCGCCGATGACGGCGACCTTCAGGCGCTTGCCTTCTGCTGCTCGGGCGGCCCGGTGAGAATCGTCGGAACGTATTCGACGAGCTGCAGCCGTCCGTCGAACGTGCGCGAGCTGGTCATCTGGAGATCGATGTCCGGGTAACCGTCGTAGATTCTCTGCCGGCCGCTGCTGCCCGTGATCACGGGAAACACGACGACCCGGAAGCGATCGACCAGGCGCGCCTGCAGGAGCGAGCGGCAAAGCGCCAGGCTGCCCACCGTGCGCATGGACTTCTTCGCGGTCGCCTTCATCTCCCTGACGACGCGGATCGGGTCTTCGGACACCAGCGTGGCTTTGGGCCACGCCAGCGGCCCAGGCAGCGTGCTGGAAAATACGACCGTCGATAGTTTCTTGAAGCCGTCCGTACCGGGTTCGCCCTCCGCGTTCAGCTTGGACATCAGCCGATAGGTGTTCGCGCCCATCAGGACGGTGTAGTCCGCCTCCGGTTGCTTCTCCAGCCAGGCCGAATATTCCGGGCCGCCTTTTCCCCACAGTCCAGGCCATCCCTCGGCTGCAGCGTAACCGTCCAGGGACGTGATGAAATCGACGATCAGCTCTGCCATGGTCTCGCTCCATCAGGGTGTTTGGCGTTGGGGTTGGGCGTCGAAATGACAGGCCCGATCCATCATGGGTGCGACCGATGAAGGCGTTATGGTGCCGTCCGTCGCCAGGGGCAAGGCGCGTTCTGCCGGGCGCGCAGGGGCGCGCGACAGTCCCGCTCCGCCACACCTGTCGAGGCAGCTTCGGGGCGGCCTCGGGCGCGCCGTCAGGGCACTTGGGGATGCCCGTTGATCGGCCCGACGGTCATCGTCGCCGCGCGTGCACGACGCGCGGGGGGCTGTACCATGGGTCGGTGCGCGACGGATCGCGCCCGCGGATCTCGGGGCCATGTTCCAGTGTCATGACTTCGTACGCGGGGCCCAGCGCATCCGCCACGTCTAGATGAAAGTTCTGGTAGCCGCTGTACGCCTTGTCGTTGCACATGAGGACCGCGTGCTCGGGAGCAGCGATGGCGATAGACTCGAGAACCTCGGGCCAGAACTTTCGGAGGATGCGAGCGTCCCCGCGGCCGACACCGAACGCGGGTGGATCGACGACGATCACGTCGAAGTGATCGGCAACTCCGCGATCGTGGCGCCGGCGCCAGCGGCGCAGGAAATCCTGGGCCGTGTCGGGAAAAACGCGGAAGTCTGTCTGATTGAGCACGGCGTTGCGCTTCCCCCAGGTGAGATAAGCCTTCTCGGGATCGACGTTGATGACATCACGCGCCCCACCCGCGCGTGCCGCGACCGCGAACCCGCACGTGTACGCGAAGAGGTTGAGCACGCGCGCGCCGTCCGCGACGGCGACAACACGCGCACGTGCGGCTTTGCCGTCGAGAAACAGACCGAAGTCGTGGCGCGGATCAGTGCGAATCTCGAACTTAAGGCCATCCTCGACGGCAATGAGCGACTCCGGCGCCGGGCGTTCCCCAAAGTGGAATTGCAAGCCGCCTTTGCCGCTGCGGGCGCGCACGACGACCGCACAGTCTGGCAGGGCCGCTTCGATGATGGGCAAGAGCGCGGCGCCGGGACCCGCCGGATCGTAATCAGAAGCCACGACGAAGCGCCCGTACCGATCGATCACCAGGCCCGGGAGATCATCGCCGGCGCCGGCGACAACGCGCACGCACGCATCCGTATCGCTCAGCGCCGCGGCGCGGAACGCGATGGCGTCGGCAAGGCGCATGGCGATCACGACATCACCTTGGCACGCGACCTGTCATCGAGTTCTCGCCATTCACCAGGGGCCAGGTCGCCGAGCCAGTATTTGCCGACGCGAACACGCAACAGTCGCAAGGTTGGATGGCCCACGCCCGCGGTCATCCGGCGCACCTGGCGGTTTTTCCCCTCGACAAGCTCGAGACCGATCCAGCAGTCGGCCACGCTCTTTCGCGCGCGAATCGGCGGATCGCGCGGGGCGATCACCGGCTGCGGTTCGAGCAACCAGGCGCGGCACGGCAAGGTGGCGCAGCCGCGGACAGTGATGCCAGCTTCCAGTTGCGCGAGCGCATGGGTGGTGGGGATGCGCTCCACCTGCGCCCAGTACTCGCGTTCGTGCGCATGCCGCGGATGAAGCAGGCGCTCGTTCAGCGCCGCCTCGTCGCTGAGCAAGAGAAGGCCTTCAGAGTCGGCGTCGAGCCGCCCGATAGGGTAGACGTGCTTCGGGAAGCCGAACTCCGCCAGCAAGCGATGCGGCGATCCATCGGCGGTGAACTGCGAGAGCACACCGTACGGTTTATGGAAAGCGATCAACACTGCCGCTCGAGCCTAGAATCGAACACCGGTCTGCCATCCATGCTAGCAAGATACACTCGGCCCGCACGTCGAGCTGGCCGGCGGTGACCACGGCGGAACTGTAGCGCCGAAGGTGCCTCGAGCGCCCCGAGGAGACGCTAGCCCTCGAGCGGTACCCAGGAGGTTCTTGTCGAGCGGTCCCTACCGGGGCATGAGGGCGGCTGATAGGCTAGTGCAGCGTTCGCGATATAGAGGCAACCTTCTGGCCCGAGCCGGATCGAATGGGGTATGGGTCGAACCGTGCCTCTTTCGGTAACGAGCGAACAGCGACGCGAGCTCGAGGAGTTGGCTGCGCAGCG